>Ga0214543_1004881_pt1 | contig 25144 bp, 10 predicted proteins | sample CNSS2metaG_FD_160094 | JGI IMG/M metagenome (GOLD analysis project Ga0214543, IMG submission 160094) | Root nodule microbial communities from cowpea collected in UCLA plant growth center, Los Angeles, California, USA - CNSS2 | ecosystem: Host-associated > Plants > Roots > Nodule | place: USA... | reverse complement strand
TATATATATATCAATTAAACATCTTTGTATTTGTAATTGTGAAATTAATGTAATTAATTATAGGTTAAATAATTTTGGAAGTCTCTATTTTTGTAACGAAATCTCAAGTAGGTCTCCTCCTTTTTATTTAACTCAATTGGTTTCCTATTTTGGAAATTTTGTTGTAATTAGGTAATTTATGTTAGTAATATTATAACGGTGTTAATTATGTGTCATGTGTCAGCACATTATTTTTTTTATTTTTTAAAATTTTTATTGGTTTTTTTATAATTTAAAAAAAAAGTGTCACATGTCAACCTAATATTGTGCCACGTGGCAGAAATAATGTGATATGACAAGATAGTACCACGTGTCACTATTGGATTGAAAAGTTTTTATTTAACTCAATTGGTTTCCTATTTTGGAAATTTTGTTGTAATTAGGTAATTTCTGTTAGTAATATTATAACGATGTTAATTATGTGTCATGTGTCAGCACATTATTTTTTTTATTTTTTAAAATTTTTATTGGTTTTTTTATAATTTAAAAAAAAGTGTCACTTGTCAACCTAATATTGTGCCACATGACAGAAATAATGTGATATGACAAGATAGTACCACGTGTCACTATTGGATTGAAAAGTTTTCATGTAGTCCATGTATTTGTTATTTTATTTCAATTTGGTTCCAATTTTTTTAAAACTGAATCAATTCCATCCTTATATCAAATTTAATTTTTATATAAATTTTACAATGATATTTTTATTATAATTGATATTTTTAACAAAATTAAGTTTATCTAAATGTATATTTGGCATTGAAATTTATTTAAATTTTGTTTTAAATATTTATAGATAAATGTTAGAGTTTATCTAAAAATAAAAACTTTATAAATTCAAATATAAAATTTTTAAACAATTTTATAACAATTTAAAATAAATATATTTATTTAAAATTTTACAATTCAATATATAAAGTTTTTATTTTTAAACCAACTCTAACATTTGTCTATAAATTATTTATATATAATTATTTCAAACAATATTTAAATAGAGTTCAATGCAAAATATACATTTAAATAAATTTAATTTTGCTAAAAATATTAATTATAATAAAAATATCATTGTAAAATTTATATAAAACTTAAATTTGATATAGGGATGAAATTTATTCAATTTAAAAAAAATTGGAACCAAATTGAGATAAAATAACAAAAACAAATACTCCATTGAGACTTTTCACATACAACAATGACACATGGCAATGTTACTGTCACATCACACTGTCTTTGTCACGTGGCACAATGTTAGATTGATACGTGACAATTTTTTTAAATTAAAAAAAAAATAAAAAAAATAAATGAAATAAAAAAACCACATGCTGACACATGACATATAGTTAATATTGTTAGAGTAATCCTAACGGAAAATACACAATTACAACAAAATTTCTAAAATAGGGACCCAATTGAATTAAATCAAAATATAGGGATCTACTTGAAATTTCGATATAAGAATGGAAACATCTGAAATGATTTAAACTTAATTATATAAAATTTTATATGTGTATAAGAATATATATTAATAAAAAAAACATATTAAGTTAAATATGGTGTGAGAAATATACCTCAAATATTTTCGTGACTTCAAATTCCGTTATATTTCTTCATTAATTCATACGCTAAAATGTTATAAGTAATAATATATTGTATTCAAAGAAGATTATGGAGAATACTTATTCAAATTTGATTCCCACACAATCAAAGTTAATGGAGCCACCAAGGATGTCAACAGGACGGGTAGGGTACGGGTAGTATCTCCCTGCACCCTACCCGTTGGATAAATATATGTCCCGTACCCATATCCGTCGGGTATCCGTTATGCGGGTACCTGTCTATTTTTTCAATATGTGCGGATATTCACAGGTACCCCGCGAGTATTTACAAAATTATTTCAAAAATAAATATTTAATCATAAATTCAAATAAAATAAAATACATTACTGTCGTAAATTTTAAATAAAGTTTAAACAAACCTAAGTTCATACAAGTCCAAATAATCATAAAAATAAATATAAAATGACGTTCAACACAATGAAAATCTTTTAATTAGTGATTTGATCAACAAGTCCACTTTCTCCAGTTGATTTTTGAGTAAAAATTAGGTCAAAATGTTTTTTATTAATATATATATATATATATATATATATATATATATTTGTGAATTAAAATTTAGCGGGTACGAGTATCCACGGATACTATGATACCTGTACTCGTCCCGTTAACATGCGAGTATCAAAAATACCCGTACCCGCAAATAGCGGGTATCCATTTTTAATATCTATTTCTTATCCATTGCAGATTTTATTTGCGGATACCCACGGGTATGAATATTTTTGACATCCCTAGAAGCCACTATCGTTATTCCTATGTTTGAATTTATTCAAATTTGAAGTCTTTCAAGTACTCCCAAAATAATTAAGTTACCCAAATAGATAATCAATCAAATAATAAAATATAGTAAAATGTGACAATAAATAAACGAGGGAGAATTAATAATGACACAAAAAAAATACAATATAAATAAGAATTTCATTAAAATTATAATGATTTTATTTAATTATAAAAAGAATAGAGAGATTATCCAAGCCTAATCATGGAGAAAACAAGAAAACAAAAATCATTTAAAGAAAAAAGAAGAAGAAACATTTATAATTTCCTCCTAAGTTATGATCTCACATGAGTTTCATTCCATTAAATTATCCAAACATTTATATTTTAACTTGGTTAAATATATTTTTGTTCGTTCAACTTTTGGTAAAAATTGTAATTGGTCTCTCTTAAAAACCTTAAATCAATTTAGTTCTTCAATCTTGGAAATGTACGAATTTAATCATTTTAATTAAATTTTATTAAGTTTATTTGATATTTTAAACACATCTAATTATCGTATTTTAGTCTGTTTACACTGTTTGACACATGTTTGCTTCAATGTTAGTTGAAAAACGTATTTGAAACGTCAAATAAGCTTAACAAAATTGGTTTAAATGACTAAATTCACAAAATTTTAAAGATGAATGATTAAATTGATTCAAATTTTATAAAAGTAATTTCAATTTTTACTAAAAGTTCAAAAACAGAAATATATTTAACTCATTCAACTTTCTTAAAATGTAGAAAGCTAAAAATTATCTGTAGATCATATTTCACTACAGTCAAGGAAGTTTTATTTTTTCTCTAGAAACATCAAAAAGAGAGATTTATGTGTAGTTAGTTATTTCACAAATTGCTTATGATTGTTGTGGTCTTGGCATGCATAAAATGCATCATCAGAGTTGCCATATTGTGTAGAATTAGATTAATATGTTTTTGTCAAAACTGTAAGTAATATTCTGATTGACACATACATAAATCATTTAAACATCATTCCCATATTGCTTCAGTTCCTATATAACACATACATAAACCATTTTCATATGATCAAATCTACATTCTTTTAGTTTATGAACAAAGCCCAAAAAAAAAATAGTTATGTTAATAAAAATAGATTAGAATGCAAAGTGGTGGATCCAAACCATGGCACACGTCACTTACTGATAAGAGTGAACCACGCGTCCACTTTTCTTTGTTTCATTCTAATTTGGGTTTGAAGTTCGGTTCGGAGTTCTACTACTCTTGATCCTATTCTTAACTTCGATCTTTATTCGTTTCGCTATCTTCTAGATACTTCTAGTTACACACTCTGTTGCGTTGCTTCTAGTTTCGAACTGTTGTAATAATCCCTTCCAAAGTCATGTCACTCCTTTGACATCTAGGGTTTACTCTTTTCCGATTTTCCGAATTTCTTAAACCAAATTGTTAGCATTTCGAGTTATTCTCGTTTTATTCATGCATTTTATTCGTGCATGGAGAATCATTGCGAGGTACTTGGTACCGAAGGGTTGATCAGAAGGCATGAATTTGTGAGGATCATAATTCAGTGTCTATATTCATTAGGTTACACTAACTCTGCGGCGTGTTTGGAATCAGAATCTGGCATTTCGTACAAGTCCAATGAGTTTAAGTTGCTTGAATCATTTATATTGAATGGGAATTGGGACGATAGCATTGAGTATCTTAATTCGATAAAGGATGTGTTGGGGGAAACAAGGGAATCGGCCATGTTTCTTGTTTTCAGACAGTGTGTTATGGAGTATTTGAATTGCGGTGAAGATGAGTTAGCTTTGGCGGTGTTAAGGAAACAGGTTTCTGCCTTGGATGTGGACAAGTGCAAAGTTCACAGTCTGGCTATGTGCATGCTTTCATTTAAGGATAGGGAGTTAGCTGTTATTGACGAAAACGATGCTGTTGTACATGATCTGAGAAGAAAGCTGTTAGCGGATTTGGAAAGTTTGTTGCCTCCTCCGATATCAGTGCCTGAAGCAAGGCTGGAGCGCTTGGTAGAATCTACTGTTACGGCCTGGGTCGATTCGTGTATGTATCATAGTTCGTCGAATCAGATATCGCTTTATGAGGATCATCGCTGCAGCAGGGATCAGATTCCTACTAGAACGACTCAGGTGAGTTGTCACAGCATTGAGTTTGGTGTCTTGATCGATTTATATGTCCTATTCAGTTATTCATCATGACTACTGTCATTTGTAGCAGTTCCTCTATTTTAGAAAAAAAATTCTGGAGGATGATGTAATGGGCTTCTTTTGAAGTCCTTTCAGGGTATGTTGTGCTGCTTACTGATCTAAATCAAGAGTCTGTGTTATTGAAATTGACATATGTGTGTGACGTGTGCAAGTGTTCTATTTACATCATCTGTTGGGTATGGTTTTTTTAAGATTCTTTTATTTTTTTTTTCCTTTATGGTCAGTTTTTGGCTTAGATTATCTTTTGGACTTCCCCTTTAGAAATTATGTAAAAGGGAAAATTATTATACAAAGGAGAGGATGGATAGTATGTAGCTGGTCAAGCCAGCTCCCCTTACGAGTTTCAGTTATTTATTTTAAAAGGGAAGGAAAAATGCTTATGCTTATGCTATGCTCGCTCGAAACCACCACCCTTTTTCTTGCACCATAGTTTGATGACATTTTCTTTTCTATATGTACAGTGTTAGATATATTGTGTCCACATCTTTCACTGTTCTGTTCTCTCAGTTAGGTTTTTCAATTTCTGTCGTAACTGTTCACATCTTATAGCTCACTGCAGACTCTTCTAGAGTCTTACACCTCGTGTATAAAATACCAGCTGTCTTATATCAACTAATTAGAATACACTTTCACTTTCAGATTTTTCCCCCTCTAAGATTTTTATACATATTAGGTAGTCATGATACTGGTAACGGTTTTTTGATATATCATCTGATCCCTAATTTGAAGGTTTTTTTGGGTATATGGCAAGAGATCGAGTAGGGTAGCAGCTTTTGCATGACAAAAGAAGATAAATCAGATTTTGAATCATGAACATAAGTTCCAAATTATTCTTTTCTAACATGTGATATTGCATGCGCTACATATTTAATAACAATTTTTTCTTTCTATTGCTGCAGATACTGACTGGACACAGAAATGAAGTTTGGTTTGTTCAATTTTCGAATAATGGGGAGTACCTTGCCTCTTCATCCAATGATTGCACAGCCATCATATGGAAGGTATCATGCTGTTGTAATCTGATGAAGTATTTATTTTAGCTTCATAAGATTCATCGAATATTAATTGCTTCTTTGGAAATGTCAATTTGTGTTTTAGCTCCTAATATGTTCGAGAAAAAAGTGTCAGCAAACTCACCTCTATTTATATTCACTGTAATTTAGGTTTATTTCATGGCAAACCCTCCTTAAGTATCATTCAAATTGAGTGGAAAATACTTTATTTATCTATATATCTATGATATTATTCAAATGGTTGGAGATTTGTGTGATTCATATACTGAGCTTGATAGGTTAGTGTTTGGAGCTTAGGACAAAAGGAAGGGATAAACTATAGAAGGAAAGGATACTTCGTTCATCATCATGAGTGGACTCCGGAGTTTATTTAAAGAAGAAAGAACACGTTTCTTGTTTTTGTTTGATGCTGCTCTAGCTTAATGCACTCATAACTTTGAACTAGAAGTACTCGCTATTTGAGCTAGAACAAGTGCTACAATGAATAGGAAATAAGTGGATGTCAGGACCTTGTTAGAATCTAATTTGGAAGGATGAAAAGATGGATGCTGTCGTCACTGAAATGGATTTTTTTACATTTTTTTTTGGCTCACTTATTTCATAGTCATGGTTACTGGAGGTTTGTTATAAGGCTACATGAATTCCTCAATCCTCATTATTATAGGATAGCTTGAAATAAATAATCAATATAATTTCCAAAATCATTTTAGTATAGAATGCTAGTGTTTTGTTGATTTTTGGAATCTGGATTAGTGGCATAACTTCAAAATTTGAAATTTATATTTTAAGTGTCTTATTTCTTCAATTGGACTAGGCTGGCCATGGTCAGTGTTGTGAAGATTGCAAATCAGGACACAACTACGTACTAGTGCTTGTTTCTGTAAAACTGAGGATTCATGGATGTGAAGAATTTGACAGTTAAAAGGAATAAAACAGTAATAATCTTCCAATGCTCTTTCATCCGCTTATTAAGTGCAATGTCCTGCATCTTTGATCCGGAATATAAATCACTGTTAGATTTGAGGGTTTGTTGTCTTGATGTGGTCCTTACTGGTAGGTCAGAAAATGTTAATGGAGCAAGATTTGCAATTTTTTTTGGGGCAGTGAGCATCAGTGGGGTTGGTTCAAATGTCTATTCTGAGTTGACCTTACACTATTAACATTAGGGTGGAACCCTAAGAGTGACATTACCATTATTTTGTTGAATGTAATGTAACAGAAATACTCTTGATTGTAGGATAGGACAACATAATTTGTTTTTTTTCGTTCTGTAACATTTTTTGAGTTTAATATGCTGTTGCTAGAAGCATAGAGTCACGCAGACTGCAAAATGATCAATCCCCGAGAATGTTACTTCTTCAGATATGTTATTCATAAGATATATTAAAATAGATGGGAATTTGAGGGATTTATTGTGCAGACGTGCCTTCTATTCTCTCTTTACCTTGGATGATGTCTTAATCCCAAATTCTATATTTCTTTCTTCATCATTTGTCAAGCTTTTATTATATTAAAAAAAGAAGTCTGTCATTTCTCACCCCAAGGAAAAATATTTGCAGCCTTCATTTAAATGGTGGGAATTTTTATAAATTTGTTTGACCTTTTTCCAATTACAGCTGTAATTATGGAAAATTAATGAGAGGGAAACTTAGATTGTGTATGTTCAGATAGAGAATATAATCGAGAATGGAATAGGCCAGTTAAGGTCTTATTTATACCAACAAGTTGGCTGGAAAGAGGAGGGGAGTGAGACTAATGAAAGCCCTAACTAACATGGGCACTTTATAAGCCCATCCTTATTGCTCAATATTTGGTGTATGACAATTATTTTAAGAGATGACTAGGCAGATATCAGAATTTGGAGATTTAGCTGTTCGTATTGTGTTTGAGATCTCTGACCAATATACATTATGTATCCTATCTGAAAATTTTCATTTTAGGTCTCTTTTCTACATCTTAAATACCAGACTCCTACTATAAGATCAGAGTTATGTTAGTTAACTGTGAAATTATGCAAGTGGGGTCATTCTGCCTCAAAATTATACGGTTTCAACTTCATTTTAAACATTTGACTATGAATACAGTTGACCAATGGACAGTACTTGTAGGATGTACAGCAGACTATTGTGGTTCTTTTCGCCATGAAAAAGTAGGTCATAGTTTCATGGTTATATAGGTTTATTTCTTTCTCTTAACGGAATACAGATTGCCTAGCAAGGACAAGTTCATTGGCACTAGAGCTGTGTAGTTTCTTAGAATATTAACATTCATCTTAGAATATAATTAATTATATTTATGTTGATTAATTAGAAATTAGAATAATCAACTATTGATTACTAAGCTTGATAAAGGTTAACTTTTTGTAAACTAAGATAACACTCTAATTGTCTGGAAATCAATTAATCAATACTGGAACACGTGTCTAGCTCGAGAGCTCAAATAAAGTACAACTCTGACACATTCAAACATTTCAAATGTTGTGAAAACTTTCAACAGGTGCTGGAGGATGGGATATTGACACTGAAACACACACTTAATGGTCACCAACATGCTGTATCTTTTGTAGCATGGAGTCCTGATGACACCAAGTTACTAACATGTGGGAACACAGAAGTTTTGAAGCTATGGGATGTTGAAACAGGTACATGCAAGCGCACATTTGGGAATCAAGGGTTTGTTGTGAGCTCTTGCGCCTGGTTTCCCAACTCAAAACAGTTTGCGTGTGGCAGTTCTGACCCTGAAAAGGGAGTGTGCATGTGGGATTGTGATGGAAACGTGATCAAATCATGGAGAGGAATGAGGATGCCCAAGGTTGTAGATCTTGCCGTTACTCCAGATGGTGAGTATCTTATCAGCGTATTTATGGATAAAGAAATTCGTATTCTGCATATGGGAACAAATGCAGAGCGAGTTATTTCAGAGGAGCACCCAATCACATCCCTTTCAGTCTCAGGAGATAGTAAGTTCTTCATTGTCAATCTCAATAGTCAGGAGATTCATATGTGGGATGTGGATGGGAAATGGGATAAGCCATCCAGGTTTAAGGGCCACAAGCAACACAAGTATGTGATAAGGTCATGCTTTGGTGGATTAAACAACACTTTTATCGCCAGTGGTAGTGAAAATTCACAGGTAATCAATCCCCTGTTCTTGTGGGTTTATATACACATTCCCTGTTTTGCTAGGCATTGCTATTGTTATTTGTTAGTAAGCATTCGGTTAAATCACCAATTTTGTTCAATACAGGTATACATTTGGAACCGTCGGAATCCGACGCCTATAGAGGTTCTATCCGGGCACTCCATGACTGTGAACTGTGTGAGCTGGAACCCCAAAATACCACAAATGCTGGCATCTGCCAGTGATGATTATACGATTCGTATATGGGGACCCGGCTTCCAAAAAAAAGAAGGCCAAGTTGAGTAGATTAGATATTAAAATTTCCAGTTTAGAGTAGCCTATACTAGTTTTGCTTTATATTCTTTTCTTCCCCACGCAAAGTCTGTTCAGGTTACAGAGCATGAGTTTGTAAAGTCCTAGTTTACCCATGCAAGAATTTTGGAATTTTGGGCATACATTTTCCATCTGTATATCTCACTTTCCTTCATTTTATATGAAACCCACAATTTGTCAAACTGTTGGGTTTTTAAGTTAAGATTTACTCTTAGGAAAATGGTACTGGATTTCGTTCAAAATCAACAAATATGAAATAAAACTTTAATGAAATAATAGAAAATGTGTGTACCGTGACTTCCAAATATAAAACGTTTAAATACAATAATTTTAATTTATTATGTCATACTATAAACTTTGCTATATATTAATTCATTTTTTTAAAAGTCTCAATCAGATACTAACTAGTTACTTTAAATGATAAAAGTTCTAATAATAAGAAAATAATATTATAATAACTATAAGCTCGTAAAATAATTCGTTAAAGTCAGACATAAATATAAATTATAGAAGTATTGTTTAATAAAAATAATAAATACAGTAGTTCATATAAATACAGTATTACATATGAAAGTATTCACAAATAAATACTAATACCAGACAATATTATACTAACGTAAAAGCGGAACCTGAACGGAGTTGAGAGCATCGACGAACCACTGGCGCTCGGCTTATTGTTGATCCTTTCTCATTGCACTAAGCACCCTTCTGATTCTGGTGCTTATGGTGATCCAAGCTTCATCAACCAAAAGCTTTATCATAATGCGTACAACCAAAAAGCTTTTAATTTCCTTTTAAGTTACAAGTTTGATAGAGTTTCTTATATGTTGCTCATATTTTATTCATCGTTATACCTGGTTGTTCATATTTTATATGCCTTTCGTTGAGTTTTTGTTATTGTTATTAAGATAACAAATAAGCAAGATACCTTTATATACGTTTTAAATGTTCTTCGTTTTTATTTTTTCAATTTTATTTGAACCCATTTTAAAACATAAAATATATTTTTTTAAATATCTGGGCTATGCAATTGAGTACTTTTTTTCATGCGGGTTGAGTAGTGGATAGCACTATCCGACCCGACCGACGTTGCCGTCCCTAACGGCAAGCAAGAAGTGATTTAGATCCCTCAGTTCACTCTACTATATTCCTGTGTTCCTGTTTTGTATAACTTAGTGAAAATTGTTCGTCAATCCAAACCCTAAAGAGGCCCATGGCTGTGATTCTTGCCGCCAACGCATACGCTGCTTATTAGCGCTGCTCCTTCTCCAATCAGGTCCTAATTCTTTCCATTTATTTTACTTCGTGTTCTTAGGACTAACAGTTTAAAGTAGTTTCCAAAACAATCTCTAATGAGGTGGTTTTTAAATTCTGAAGACAATTTGTACAAATTGGTGACAAGGTTTTCATTGTATTGTGACCCCTTTTGATAAATATGTGCTTTGCTGACCTAATGTGGGATCTCATTGTGTTTCTTTGGGTATCACTAATCTTATTACAACATAGATTACGTGTTTGAGAATTTAGATTTAGGAATTTTCCATCTGATTTGATCGGCCTTTACTGTTACTGAGTTAGAAGGTCAGATAGATATTTGGAGTTTTGTTAGCCCAATTTGATCGTCCTTGTAATGGATTATTTTGCAGTCTTAACTTCTTTGTTTATTGCTTCCATCTTGGATGCTCTGTTTCCGTGGTTTGTTTATTGCTGTAAATTTTGGTGATGTATGGATGAGGGAATTGTAATGGGTAGTTGCAGCAGGGTTAGAGGCTTGTTCCATATCAATTTTTTATTAACCAAGATGAGCAACTTACTGTGGTCCCCTGTCATTATGGTCTTATATAAATTTTGGTGTTCTAATATATGAATTTTAGTTGCATTCTTATAGTTGCTTCTGCTCTGAATTTCAAATGGGAAGGTGCAATGTAGAGTAGATTGTTTCGTCAGTTATGGCGGTGTTGATTTCCAAAAGGCTACTACGTTGTTCTTCTGGGTCCTTGCCTTCACTAGGACGATGCTACTTTAATTCACCTAATGCTGGGTCTGCCGCTTTTTATAAATCACGTGGTAAGACCTTTTACGTAGTTCCTTAGCTGTGGACAGTTGCCATTTGCCGTCAATTTGATTTTTGTTATTGTTACCAGCTTTTGTTAATCTTCATATATACGATTTTTTTTTGTGTGCACAGATGTATACAGCAGATTGTCTGGGGAAGGACTTCGTTCTGCAGAATGTTGTTTGGTATATTGGCATTTGAATATACTCTTCTATATTTATAACTACTTTCAGGATAAAAGCTTAATCAATGCAGTTCTCTCTTGTACTGGCTTATACTGACTCTTCTTCAATAATGCGGTGTAGTGTGTTTGAATGTAGGTCAGATCAGTGATCCGACGATTTTCTACTTCTATTTTAACTCCTGGGCCTGATGAGGGCGCATTTCCGTCCGATTTATTGTCCAGGAAGACTCTAGCAACATCTGAGCGTACTATAGGTATGAAGGGTAATTTGAAGCATCTTGTACCAGAATATAACTGTGCTTCTGTTTTTCTGACTTTGATATTTATTTCTGAAAGGAGAGAGAGTCAATCGACTGCAATGCACGAATTCCAGTGTGGTTTAGATTATGAGATAATTTTTGTTGTCTATTTTGTATGATCTATTCCGTTTCTACGTTTCTTCTTTATTTGTACTTCTTTTGAAGATACAAAATTTACACCAAATACCATTTACGATTTGACTGAATGCATTTCTACATATTTACATGTCAGAACTTGCATATAGTTTGTTCTTAAATTGATCCTGTAAGTGAGAACTTAATATTTTATCCATACATAATGATCTTATTCTGCTTTGAAATTAAAGGAACTTGGGACCAGTGTTTAACTTTTGTCTCCACCAAAAATCATGTATTTAATATTCTAAAGTTACCAATAGCTTTCCCTAGTTTTTAACTGCATGTAGGGCCACAACTTTGTTATTATTGGAAATCACGGTGGGGTTGCATTGGAATCATGGTGAAGGTGCTTATGTAACACTCTTTCATTACGTAGCGACACCGGTTAGGATTCTCCTTACTATAAATAAAAATTTTGAATGCATCTTTTGATTGTATCACTGTTTTCTTCGCTACCTACCATCTTTGGTGACAGACTGTCTACTCTTGATCACAACATGTACTGATTTCTTTCTCAATAAGATTCTAGAGTGTCTTAATTAAGTTCAATATATTGTAGGGCTTTGCCAGGATCTTTTAATTCCAGTTACCAACTTTCATAATGAAGACAAGGGCTTTATGGTTTTACCTGGAGATGTTTTTGATTTGCCTATTCGGAAGGACATTATTCATCGTGTCGTTAGGTGGCAACTAGCAAAACGACAACAGGTGGTGACTGCATTATGTTTTGGATTCTAAGGGTTGTTTCTCATTGTTATTGCATATGTACAATCCAGAGGAAATGCTATATTTATTTCTTGGTCAAGATGATGATATTTTTTTCTATATTGGCTTTTAGTAATTCTGGGATGTGAGGCAAGCATTTGGGTTTGGGACAAAACTATAATTTAGAATATCTATTCGAATGTTTTAAGGATAAAATGTTTTCACTGTTGTCGTATGCTTTATAGTTGAATATATATATATATATATATATATATATATATATATATATATATATATATATAGTCTCTATGAGAATGTTATGTACTTTGCTAATTGATTTGGTGAACAGGGGACTCATTCAACAAAAACTATCAGTGAGGTCAGTGGGACTGGGAGAAAGCCTTGGAAGCAAAAGGGAACTGGTAGAGCAAGGCATGGTTCATTACGTGGGCCTCAGGTAGTGGAGCATTCTGCTCGTTACTTACTAATCTTTATTCCTTCACAATTTTTCTGTTCTTTGTTTTTTCAGCAGTTGAAAATAATAAATTTTATGAATGGTAACAGTTCAGGGGTGGTGCCACCATGCATGGTCCCAAGCCTCGAAGCCATGCTTTCAAAGTCAATAAGAAGGTTCGGCGTCTAGGGCTAAAGATTGCCTTGTCAGCTCGTGCAGCAGAAGGAAAGGCAAGTTTCCTCCCCCACACATGACCTTATTCACCGTCACAAATTAAAATGTGGCATCTCTATGTTATTCTATCTCCTACATGAGTGTACATTCTTGCTTATACTCAATATAGTGTTATTTTTCTGGAAGATTTCGTTTCTATAATTTACATGTAAATTGTTTGATTGTTTATTAGCGTAACTGAAAAGAGATATAAGATGTTCTTATATCTTTTAAGTGTTTCTTTCTTTTGTTGTTGATATCGAAATTAAAGGTATAACATATAAGATATAAGATATTCTTAGTTCAGTAAAGTGGATTGTGTTGTCAACCTCACCTCAGCCTACCTGGTTGACAATCAATCATATTGTTTTTATTACCTCATTGACTTTTTAATTATATCATTTAACGTAAATATATTTGACGATTTCATATATTTATGGAAGTAATCAATGTGGGATCTTCTTTCAAATGAACACTTTCATGTATGGAGGCAAAAAATAGTGCTATATCTTTACAGAATTGTGGTTGGGGTGTAGGGAGAATTGAAGTAGGAGCAAAGGAATCATGCATCTATAGTTGTGACGAGGAATCTGAGTGCAAAGAACTCAATAAGATCATTTATACTATGTTAACTGTACTTTACTGAGCCCTGCTCAAAATGTATGTCGCCGTCTAAACTTGACACTCTATAGTCTTTTTGCTATCAGCTAGAAATGTGACTACATAAATACAATAAAGCCTAATAAAGGAGTGTAAAGGGAAACTAGAAAAAAAAACAAATCATGAAAAACGATGCTCATACGATGGTTGTCCTGTCCTTTATTGCTTTCTTCAAGGTAAAATAGTTACTTTTGGCATGTACCCCTATCCTGATATCCTGATAATCGTATGCTCTGATATGATAGATTGTATTTCTTTTAGCTGTTTAGTGATAGCGTTTTTGCTTTCATCCAATAATTATCTTGTTTGTTCTTATTTTGTTTTTTATTACTGCATTATATCTCACATAAGAGTTTCTTCGTACTAATGTTCTGGGGAACTGTGTTTATACAGCTTCTTGTGTTTGAGGATCTGGAGGTTCCAACACATAAAACCAGAAACATTGTGAATTATTACAATCAAATGGGGAACACCAAGAAACTTCTGCTTGTGGATGGCGGGCCTATAGATGAAAAGTTAAAATTGTCTACACAAAATCTACACTATGTTAACATACTTCCCTCCATTGTAAGTTTCAGTTTTTATCCATTTGAAATTTATGATGTTTCTTAGAGTCAAAGCATTTCCAACAGTGACATCAGGTACATGGATTAATAATCTATTGACAATTGAGATCCAACATTGACTATACATACGGCAATAGAGCTTATATATGGTTTGGGCAATTTTCATTTCATGTGCCAGTCCTTGGGGTTGAGTTATAGACTCAGCCGAAATTGAAGATACTGTCAAAGCCTCATTGAATCTTGTAGATGTTGCTAGTTCCAAAGCTTTTCCTAAAGCATATATATATATATATATATATATATATATAAAATAGTTATGTTTGACATGTTTTTTTGTAGGGTTTGAATGTCTAGGGTTACCCTAAACCCTAAAGCTTTTCCTAAAGCATATATATATATATATATATATATATATATATATATATATATATATATAATATTTTTTTTTGTTATATTTTTTATAGGGTTTGAATGTCTACAGCATCTTGTTGCATGACACATTGGCGATGTCCCGAGCTGCGGTGAACAGAATTGTTGAGCGTATGCGCACTCCAATAAATCGTTGAGGCTATAACTATTGTTTTGCGCTTTGCTTCATTTGCTCGAAGCAGGAACTGTATCCCATGTCCCTATTTCTGTAACATAAAGAGATCCAATTAGAATATCTTTGGTACGAGATTTCTGTTAAAAACCACATAAGTGAGGCTAGTTATGCCATTTTGCCCATGTTGAAGGGGAACTTAGGAAATTGTTGGTCTAATTTGGATGTTCAAGTGGTTAGGTTTATCATATTTTTCCATGACTAAATCTCATTTCTTTTTCAATCTTTTTACATGCAGGATCTGTCATTGAATGATAGTTTTGAAGTAAATGTAAACTTATTCTACAAATTTCTTTCAAAATCCAGAAATTTGAAATAAAACTTTAATGAATAAACATAGTAAAAAACTTCATCTAGTATCTACATATATTTTACTCCCAAGTATATTTCTGTAACTGTGTAAGTACAAAAAAATTTGTCTTTATATGCACTATAAAGAATGAATACATTAATTTGAATTTATTATGTCATACTACAAACTTGCTATATATTAATTCAAGTTTTTAAAAGTCTCAATCAGATACTAACTAGCTAATTACTTTTTTATCATTTAAATTTTAGGTTTAATAATAAAAAAATAATATTATAGTCACTATAAGCTCGTAAAATAATTTGTTAAAGTCAGACATAAATATAAATTATAGAAGTATTGTTTAATAAAAATAATAATAAATAAATACTAACGTAAAATGAATTTCTAGTTAATAAGAAATTACAACAAATTATAAAGATATTAAAAATTATATATATCCCTATTTAAATATTAGCCATTTTAATATGAACAATATTTATCTTATGAGAAAAGTTTATTATTATTACCAATTAAAAATGCAAAATTATTAATTTGTACTTTTCCTTTGTCATCTTTTTATTCATAATAAACAAATTTCAATTTATTTATAACATATAATTTTATAAATAAAACAAATTTTATTATATAAAACATATTCAAGAAAAACCTTTGCTTCTTACATGAAAATATATTAGTACATAAGAATCAAAACATCCTGCAATCTAATTTGCAGCAATGTAACAATAATAGTTTTAAATTTTTGAAATGTATATTTAATTTTATCATAACTTCATAAGATAATTTTGTAGAAGTGTTCTCATTTCATCTATATGTATCTCTTTGTTTTATTGAAGTGTAAAACATTTTTTTTTAAATGAAAATTATACTTTGATATAATTTTACTTTTGCTGGTAACAGTAAAGAAGAAAGGGAAAAAGTATGTGATGCAAAGGAATAATAAATATAATAAATAATTTATAATAATATTATATTCACGTAGAAAACGTCTCTGATTTTTTTTGTCACCATTCTATTATTTTTTTTTTCAAACAAATCTAATAAACATACAAATAAATTAAACTATATTTTAAATTTTTATTTTTATTATTTTTCAATTACAGTGTTTTTGTGTGATATATAATCTTTTTTTTAACTAAATGCTGTAAGCAAGAGGTGATCAGTTCATTTTACTATGTTCCTATGTTCCTGTTTTGTTTTGTGTAACTTAGTGGGAACTGTGCGTCATTGCGAACCCTAAAGAAGCCAGTGGTTGTGATTCTTGCCGCCGGCAACTTTTACGGTGACTTCTCCGGCGTACGCTACTTATTAAGCGCAGCTTCTTCTCTAATCAGGTCCTAGTTCTTTTCATTTATGTTACTTCGTGTTGTTATTAGGACTAACAATTTAAAGTAGTTTCCAAAGCAATTTCTAATGAGGTGGATTTTAAATTCTGAAGGCAATTTGTACAAATTGATTTCACGGATTTCATTGTACAGTGACCCCTTTTTGATAAATATATGCTTTGGTGACCTAATGTGGGATCTCATTGTGTTTCTTTGCGTATCACTAATCTTATTACAACATAGATCACGTGTTTGAGAATTCAGATTTTGGAGTTTTTCATCTGATTTGTAGCTTTGTTAGCCCAATTTTTTGTCCTTGTAATGGATTGTTTTGCAGTCTTAACTTATTTGTTTATTGCTTCCATCTTGGGTCCTCTGTTCCCGTGGTTTGTCTATTGCTGTAAATTTTGGTTATGTATATAGATGGGGGATTTGTAATGGGTAGTTGCTGCAGGGCTATGCTTGAGGCTTGTTCCATGTCAATTTTTTTAAACAAGATGGGCAACTCACTCACTGCGATACCCTGTCATTATGGTCTGATATAAATTTTGGTATACTAATATATGAATTTTGGCATGTATATGAATGGGGGCTTGCAGTCCATGGGGCTGATATGAGCATAGGTCAGTTTTAGGAATCAAGATTGCCATTGATATGCGTATGGTATTAGCTTTGTCTTTAAAATTCTATTTGTTAAATTAAGTTTAAATCTTTCAAGCTGCGAAGATTGGAATGCCATGTTTTCCCTCCATGAAGTTATATTTTGATTATTAAATTTGTAGAATCCCTATTTAACAACTTATCTTTTAATTTTTGTTTGATTTAAATTGTACAATTTGTGTCCCTTAGTTAGCTACTTTCCATCTCTCCTTCCTACACCCTCCTTCACACAGTTTGCTTTGTTACTTTAAGTCGGTGTATCTAAATATTAGTATGTCAGGACTCGTGAGGAAGCCTATTTTCTGTTTCCCAAAAAAGTTAAAGTCAAGTTTTAATATTGAATGATGAAGTTTACATATATGTTTCCCAAATATGCATTTATAACTTATACCTTAACTTACTTGGTTTAGTGTTACAAACTTATAAGTACTCAAATGTACATTGGTTTCAAAGCAACTCTGTAATTGCTTTCATGTTTAATTGCTTTGGAGAGTGTGATATGTATGAAGTCTGACTTAGCCTGTGAAATACACATTCAAGAACCTTTAACTATAATTTCTAATATGACCTACCTCGCAAGGACTAGTTTGACTGTTTAACATTCTTTGTGGTGGTAAAGAAAGAGATTTTGGGGCTAAACAAAACTACCTCAAGCCTCTCCTATTGATGATTATTTTTAATGAATAAAACCAAATTGAAACAAAAATTGCATTCCATTTCCTTTAATATATCTGTAAATGACCTCAAATTGGTTTGATTTCTGAAGTTTAATGTTATCGTCTGTGTTTGTGTCTGATCAGGAAGAATGAGGCCCACAATGATGCTCAGGGTTCTGAACAAGCAGTTTCTTGGAATTGTTGGTGATGCAGCTACTGCTGTCGCTAATAAGCCACCCCCACCTCCTGTAGTATCGCGCAAACCGGCCTTCATTGATGCATTCTTGTACAAGATGAAGAAGAACCCAAGTCTTTTGTCCAACAAGACCATTTGGTCTCGAAGATCCACTATCTTGCCAGAGTTTGTTGATACTACTGTCAAGATTTACAATGGGAAAACCACAATCCGTTGTAAGATCACTGAGGGAAAAGTAGGTCACAAGTTTGGAGAGTTTGCTCTCACCAGGAAACGCAAGACCAGAGAACAAGCCAATGCCAAAAATGTTAAACAACAAAAGAAAAAGAAGTGATTTTTTTCTGTACTTCTGGACCAAAATAATTTCATGAATATTTTATTTTCTGCTATATTTACATCGACCTGGTTATTTCTCAGGTTCTCTAGGTTGCTTGTGAAGACCTAACAGAATTCCCTGATAGTTGACAGTAATTCCTGTTAAATTGGTTCTTTGACCATCTAATGCTTTCATTTGATGTTATTATATATTAGCTCGTGAAAGGTAGATCAGTGTTGGATCAGTTAATGCTTATTCACTTGTGAGGAACTGAATTTTATAGTCATTTTAGTGTTGGAACAGTTAATGCTTGAGATTGTCATCATCATATGTTGTTTGCCTATGAACAGTATTGTAGAATATTTCTCAGATACACACCCTTTTTTTTTTTGTTATAATAAAGTAAATAAATTTTTAGCATTTTGACATTTAAGACACATTCCATCATCTTAGCGGGAAGAACCAAGACTGCAACTGATGGATATTAGAAGAAAGAACACATGTAAGAATTTTAATTTTGTTTTCTTTGATTAAAATACTAATGTTTAGAATTTGACAGGTTTTTTCTTCTTGGCCATGAGATAAATGGAAACAATGTTATTAAATCAGAATAATATATGTCGGTCCGACCGGTAAAATTGAAAACCGGATTTATTATGGGTTTAGTCACAATCAAATTTTATGTGAATTTTTTTCATTGTTAATCAGGACATTTACCCACGTATCATGGTTTTAGGTTTAGGTCATAAGTTGGTGTGGGGCGTATCATGGTTTTGGATTTAGGTCATAAGCTGGTTTGGAGAAGTCCAATTTTGATTTTCGTTATGTCATCCCTTATCTGAAAACTAGTCAGGGGACTGAGTTATGAACTGATTTTTATATTATTAATTTTTGTTTTTATTTTTTTAAAGAGAAATAAATAAAAAAAAAGTTGTATGTAAAAATTATAATAAATTAATTTAGTAATTGTTGTAATTTTTTTAGATAATAATTTTTAAAAAATGTAAAATTATATTGTTAAATAAATAAATTTTATTATTATTTTGTTGTTGAAAATTTATAAATTAGTAATTGATGATTTGTAGTTTTATTTAAAAGTAGAAAAATTAAATGTAATATATATTATTAAAAATTATATTTTAAAAATAAAAGAATAAATAATTGAGTGAAAATTTGTTGTTGAAAAAACAAATATTTTATTGGATGGATTTTGTTAAATTATACTTCTTGGACCACATGCATATGAGAACATTTATTTAGAAACTGAGTCAACTCATGTATTATAAGACACATCAAATTAAGTGTACTAAAAGTAAATATCATCAAAAATCTTAAAATGAGAAATTTTCACACTTCAAACTTTCTCTTCACACATGTAAAGATTTGCAAAGAAAGTTAGAGTAACTTATAAATTATATTTAATATATATATATATATATATATATAAAATATTTTTATATTACAATAAATATAATTAAAATAATAAAATAAGTTAAATTTTGATATTTAATTAATATATTTTAATTTATGATTACAAATTTTTATTTTAAAATTATAATATTTTTTCTTTAAGTACATTTTAATTTTAATTTGTACTTTTGTAATATTTTTTTTAAATATAAAATTCATTAAAACATTTTTTATATATTTTATCCATCACATCACACAAATTTTTACAAACTTCTTTTTTCTCAAATACGCTTAAATCACACAATCTTTCTCTTATGGCGTGTTCACTTGTAATGATGAATTTGAAAGAGATTGAGCAGATGAATTTGAAAGAGATTGAACAGATGAATTTAAGTTGATTTGGAGATAACCTTTATGTTGTTTCTTTTAAGGGATTTGGAGGTGAAAGTGATTTTATTAGTACAATAGATATAAAAAAAACTAATAGATTAAAATATAGGATTACTATTTTTCCCTTGTGGTAAAAATTAATATATTATTATTATTAATTATTGTTAGTACCACTAATATTATTATTTATTATTACTAATTATTTTTATTACATATATAAATATATAACTCACCTCTAATGACTACATGAGAAAAAGAGCACACCGAAATGACATCCCGTCTCAAATGGCTTCACGTGAAGTTAACAAAGCATACTTAAGAGAAGAAGGTAAAAGTGCACAAAATAGTCACAAATATTGTCATGAGCGAGATGGAAGTTAGTTATATAATCTTGCAATTCTGTTGTCGACTTCTCTTTCAAATCATTGGATGTTAACATAAAAATCACCTTATTTCCATGGTTGCTAATATGATGCTAGAGTCAAAGTTCTCAAACGAACAAAACATTAATCCAAACAACTTCACCTCCAAATCTATTTGAATCTACTCTCCTAATTCAATGGCGGATCTTCAGGCAATAGTTTGGAGTGTCTAAATTTTGGTTGAATTACTTTTTTTGTTCATTTTTCGTCCAAAAATGTCAAGTTGGTCCTCTAGTGTTTTTTATTTTCAATTCGGTTCCGATTTTTTAAAAGTTGATACAATTTGATCTTTTTTGTTAAATCTCTTGAAGCGGAACAATAAATTTTCATCAAAATTGACACTAGGATGATGTCAATTACACCAACAAAGCAAATCATCCTTATTAACAACTTCAATTTTGATGAAAAAATCTTTGTTCCATTCAAAAAATTTAACTAAAAAAGAACAAAATTGCATCATTTTTTCAAAAATCGATATCAAATTGAGATTAAAAAAACTGAAGGACCAACTTGCTGTTTTTGAATGGAAATAGGAACCAAAAGAATAATTCTAAAATTTTTATATAAATTAATAAAAACATTGTATTTATTTTTTTATGATAATAAAAATAATAAGATTATAATTATTGTTATTATTGTAATTATAATTATAAAATAAATATAAATAATTTTTATTTTACTATAATTAATTTTCATGATTAAGTTTTAAAAAATAATCAAATAAAAAAAAATTAAATTAAACAAATAATTACTTCAAAGATAATATTAATAAAATAATTATTTTTATTTGAAAAATATTTAAAAGATAAAATTGAAAAATAAGTGTGAAAAAGAACTTTTCCTCGTCTATAGATATAATATATAAAAATTTATTAGAATATGAAATTTATAAAATATATTAAAAATATTAAATTTTGAGAAAATATATTTAAAATTATATAAATATTAAAAAAATTGGGGGCATGTCCCCTTTATCAATACTCCTTTGTGAATCCTAAGGTCCGGCATTGTCCTAATTCATCCAAACAAATTCTAAATGAGGGGTTGGAGAGAATTTACCAAATGTGAAGGAGAGATAATTTGTTTTTAGTATCAATCTATTCCAAATATGTATTTGGTTTTCGTCCAAGACTATCTGATATAGAACAGATATTAGTCTTTTAACTCTATGATTTGAAATGGTATCAGCATATTCCTTTTCTTCCCCAACAATATGTTTACTAATAATCATCACAATCTCTCGTCTTTTTTTCTAAATTCACGAAACCAACTTTATTTTTCTGCTAGGAGGATGAACCCATCAACCCACTAACCATGCACCATGATATTACTTATATTACTTCACTATCATCAAAATTACTCAAGGTCGTTGCTTCACTAAGTTCAAATAATAGTTTCTTAGCAACACCTTTTTCCTTAAGTTGTTTTTATCAAATCATTTGTTGTACAAGGTGAGTGAGTAGCTTCTACTTTATTTTTTCTCTTCTCCCTGCCTTTTATTTAACTTGACAAGTCAATTATCGTGTCATATGCTTCATAGTTAATTGGCTTCTCTTCATTAAAAGTTTTTGAATATATCATTAACTTTAAATAAAGTTGTTTTCTTGATAAAGTCTTATGTTGATTCAATGTTCTAATCAGGAGATTACTGGGATAAAAATATCTTCATATATCTCTAAAGTGATTAAGAAAAATATTCGTAGAATTTAAACATTCATTTCAATAGATTTAATTTCTTTTGTTAAAAAATAGAGTATGTTTATTCTAAATATATGTAAGAGTTGAGGATTGTTCCTATCACGTAGACAATACCTTAGATATATATTGATTCATGACAATTCTATCATTGGACTTAGGATCGGAACATTGATGTCTACCGTGGGATTGATAATGGAATTTTCAATTTTCTAAACCCTCTATTGGGGATTATTCGCTCATTCTCCTTAGACCTCAACTGAGGCTTATGTTCCTACTGCACACAATAGTCTCACATAGCTTAAAACTCGAGTCTTAATGCGGTTTAAATACCTCTTCCTTATTCTACTCTTTAAAGTATATACCTTAAAGCGGACAATACCCTATAGTATGATATTACTAGCCACATTATATTTTGTTTAACAAAATAAATCAACAATGAAAACTCATTAGAAAATGGGAATGACAAATAAATTCGCCTCATGGGTATTGTTTGAATCTGTCTCAACTTTGAGGTATTGACTATGAATGGATATAAAGAAAGAATACTCTACTTTTTTTTTATCTCTTAATCATTCGTCTAGGTTGATATTTCAAAAGTTTTCCTAAATCTCTAAGATTTTTTTTTCAATTTATCACACCTTTAACTCTGTGTGTGTGTGTGTTTTATCACAGTCAACATATATATTATGATTTTTAATTTAAGTGTTTCTTTTTTCTTTGATAATTTTTGAAAACTATTTTTAAATTTTATCAATGTTTGCAAATTTAATAAATATTTTGATTTTGATGAAATTCTGGTTTTGAACCCGTATTTACAAATTATGGTTAGTTGACTTTGTTTTTACAAAATACGATGAAGTCGTTAGGATTCATGATGACATTCAAAGTGAAGTCGTCATGGGTGTAGCCAGTTTTCTTTTCCTTTTTTAAGAAAGGAAAGTCGCTATGATACATAAAGATTTCTGTGTGATCCTAATTGAACTGAAGTCGTCATGTTTGTTGACGACTTAAGTTATGTATATATTTTTTTTTATTAATTGATTTTTGGTATAATTACTGATTTGATATCCAAACTTTTTGGTTAAGTTCAATTTGGTACTCATACTTTTGGTTTGTTCAATTTAGTACCCCAATTATCTAATGGGATTCAATTTGGTCATCTCCGTTAAGTTGGAGTTAACACCGTGTCCGTACAAGACACGTGTCAACTCCAACTTAACAGAGAGGACCAAATTGAATTTCTTTAGATAATCTAAGTACTAAATTGAACAAACCAAAAGTATGGGTTCCAAATTGAACTTAACCAAAGAGTTGGGGTACCAAATCAGTAATTATATATTGATTTTTTTAAACGTAGATATTAAGTAATTTGTTTTTTTAGTTAATTTTATTCTTAATAGTAAAAAACAATAATATTGGAATAAAAATATTTTGAATGTAATGATCTTAATTTAATGAAAGATATCTTTAATTATAATCAACTTTGTCTACAATTAACTAATTTTTACCATTTATTTATGTTAATTTATTATACAAATCAACTAAAATAAAAACAAAAAAATATATTTAATGCCCATGCCTTAAAAAAATTATACATAACTGAAGTCGTCAACATACATGATGATTTTAGTTACAAAGAAACCATTACCTATTAACGACTTCCATTTCTTGAAAAACAATCATGAAAACCGGCCACACTCATGATGACTTGACTTTGAATGTCATCATTAGTCCCAACAACTTCACCCTAATCTGTACAAAAAAAATTCAACTAACCCTATTTTGTAAATGTGTGCTCAAAACACTCCCATTTATAAAAAAGCCTGAAATTTTATCCATTATTCTAATTTGGAATGTATGCAATTATACTTTTTTTTTTCTAAATATTTAATATTGAAGAAAAAAAAACCTTTTTTTAATATTGAATATTTGATAATATTATGTTTTCTTTACCACAATTTTTTATTACTTTATAAAATTTGATTAATTGATAGTGTAACATTAAGTACATGTGCGAGTATATACTTGTATCCGGTGAGGATGATAATGAGTAAAAAAATTGACCCTCATTGTATTTAGATATGAGGATGTAAATGAATTTTTATGAGATAACAAAACTCGTCTCTATCTCCCTCCTGTCACGTCCCGTTATCATCTCTATTTAAAAAAACATAGATGTATTGAATATTTAATAAATCATATAAATTTAGAGACTTTATAAAAAAAATTCCAAATTTATGAAGACTTAAAATATAATTAGTCTGGTGTTTTATTAAAGTTAAGGATGTCATGTAAATACCTCTGTCTTAAATGCAACATAACCTCGACACCTTCAAACCAAATTTTATTTGGATAGACAATGTCATAGCCGAAAGTATAAGATATAGGCTTAAATATACATTTGGTCCCTATTTTTGTTGATTTTATTCAATTTGGTCCCTATTTTCGTTTTATGTTCAATTAGGTCCTCATTTTCGTCAAATTGTGGTCAATTTGGTCCTTTTCACTAACGGTGTTTAAATAGTTAACGTTTTTGAACAGTACATGCCACGTGTCAGCTCTTGGTTTTTTTTATTTTTTTTTTTAAATTTTTTTAATTTGAAAAAATAGTCCACGTGTCAAGTTACAGTTGTGCCACGTGTCAATGTTAGTGCCACGTGTCAGTTTGTGGTAGTATTACTTTTTTTGTTCAATTTAGTCCCTATATTTGTTATTTTTATTCAATTTAGTCCCTATATTCGTTATTTTTGTTTAATTTAGTCCCAAATTTTGCCAAAATAAAACCATTCAATTTTTAAAATTGACAT
>Ga0214543_1004879_pt1 | contig 25145 bp, 12 predicted proteins | sample CNSS2metaG_FD_160094 | JGI IMG/M metagenome (GOLD analysis project Ga0214543, IMG submission 160094) | Root nodule microbial communities from cowpea collected in UCLA plant growth center, Los Angeles, California, USA - CNSS2 | ecosystem: Host-associated > Plants > Roots > Nodule | place: USA... | reverse complement strand
TGAGGAAATAAGTTACGTGAAAGAAAGAAGAGAGAAAAAGAAAAGAGAAGGAGGGAGAAAGAAAAGGAAAAGTGAGGGGAAGTGATGTTAAGCTCTTTTTATATTATTCTTGATAAACTCATGGGTGTTATATTAATTTTTTATTTATTTTAAATCATATATTATTTTATTTACTTCCATTTAACTTATTTTCATTTATTATCCTCTTATATTTATTAATTTATCTCTAGTTATGCATTGATATGTTCTTTTATTTAATTTAATTTATTTAATCTCGAGTTATGCACTGGTCTTGTTTATTTATTTTATTTAATCTCCAATTATGTACGGATCCTATTTATTTATTTTATTTTATTTATCTCTGGTTATGCACGAGTCCTATTTATTTATTTATTTTATTTATCTTTAGTTATACACTAATCTTATTGCTTTATTTTATTTAATTTATCTCTAGTTATGTATTAGTCTATTTTATTTATTTTATTTAATTTATCTTTAGTTATGTACTAGTCCTATTTATTCATTTTATTTAATTTATCTCTAATTTTGCACTTGTCATGTTTATTTATTTTATTTAATTTATCTTCAGTTATGAACTTATCCTTTTTGTTTATTTCGTTTCTCCAGTTACGCACTGGTTTTGTTTATTTATTTCATTTAATATATCTCCAGTTACGCATTGGTCCTGTTTAATTTGTATTTTTGTTATTATATTTATTTATAACATTATAATCTTTATCTAATTATTTATTTAAAGTTCTTGCTTTGATTCTTATTTTATCATTATTTTATAATTAAAAATAAAATAAAAATAAAGTAAAAGCAGATATTATTTTATTCAGTGAGCTTGGATAAAAGAAAATTACATGTACATTTTATTGTTATTTTATATTCTTTGTGTATAGTTTAGACAATGACATAATTTGGTAGTCATTATATTTTATGACATTTGAAAATGTCCAAGAGTATGTCAGTTAAAAAAGAGTTAAGTCTGATTTTTATAAGTCGAGATCAAACCAGTGTTAGAGTGTTTGTATTTGGTAAGTCACAGTTTTGTACACTACGGGATGGAAGGCAGGGACCATGGTGGGGTCTAAGGAAGTTTTACCAAGTAGGTGAGTATTTGAATTGTTTAGAATAATGCCCTAAGCTAGGATATTCATAGGCCAAACTTGGGACTATCTGATACCTGCTCGACATCACCAAGGTTAGGTAGTGAGTATATATCTCTTTTATAGGCCTAAAATGGCTAATATTCTTAAGAAATAAATAATTATGATTGTACCGATGTTTTTATGAGAAATACTCAACTACCTAATCACTTCCCACAGTAAATTTTGATGTTCATAATGGATCATCAGAAATGGAATATGGATCCATATGTCTGGTAAAACAAGATCAAGTTTTTCTATTGTAGGTCTAATTCTACGCCCCTAGTATCTGTATTGTTTGTTGAGTTTATTAAGATTGATATTTAAGGCTTATAAAGACCTCACTCCTTCCATATTTTTCTTTCATATGTACTTATTGCATGAGTAGTAGGGGAACCTACTCAGTGAGAGTTGTTTGAGATATTATTGGCAGATCTTTTAAAGATTGACTCATGGATAATTTATATTAATATCTTGAGGAGATATTAAAAATGTAGATAATCTTCTATTTTGATGTAGAACTCTTAATATTATACAAATACATATTTTTGTAATATTTCATGAACAATTACAGAGATGTAAACTATTGATATATATATATATATATATATATATATATATATATATATATATATGGATATGAAGTTATGTTATTGTTAGTGTACTCTCAAGGAAAATCTTATTATACAAAAAAAATTAATTTCATCTTTTTATCAAATAATAATTATTTAATATAGTAGTTGGGATGTCACATTTAGTGGTATTAGAGCAGTTCCTTCTGTCAAGACCTTGGGTATGATGTTTTTCATGTTTGTAGTCCCTACTAATAAGTAGAGGTGCAAGTTGTTTATTTAACATTTTTCTTAGAAAAGAGAAATGCAAGATAACTAGACTAATAAAAGTAAGTGGTAACAATAATTGCTACTTGTAGTAGGGATAAGTTTTAGCAATAGTTAAAAAAAAATTCTAAAGAAAACTAAGGAAATTGTTCATTCTTTCAGGAAAAGATGGATAAGGGACCAAACATTACTAATGAATTATTGGTTAGAATGACAATTGTCTTGGAAAATATGAGCTGAAAACAAAATGTTGAACCCATGGAAAATCAAGGATTAAAAACCATTCAAAGGAACAATCCACAAAAATTTAGAGGAGGATTTAATCCTGAGGGTGCTCAATCATGGATAGCAGAAATTGAGAAAATTTTCATCACAATAACGTGTGCTGATGCAAATAAAGTCACATTTGCTACATATATGCTCGTTGAAGAAGTTGAAAAACTAGATAGAGATTTACAAAACAACAATTAGAGGATGAAAGGAGACAAATTACTTGGGAAGTCTTCACACAAAAGCTTTTGGAAAATATTTTCCAGAGGATCTTCAAAGGATGAAGGAAGTTGAATTCCTTAATCTTCATCAAGGAACCATGTCTATATGAGAATATGCAACAAAGTTTGATGAGTTGTCAAAATTTTGTTCTTACTTTCATGATAGAGTTAATGAGCATTCCCGTTGTTCCAAGTTTGAAAGTGGACTGAGACCTGATATTAAACAAGCAGTTACTTATTTAGAGATTTCTTCCTTTGCTACTCTTGTAAACCATTGTAGGATTTATGAGGATGATACTATAGCAAGGCAAACTCAATGGAGGCAATGAGGGCCTCTGAGGCACAAAAGAAATGATTTCAATAATAAGAAACCCTACCAACGTCCATCTCATGCTTCTTGGAATTCTTCAGGACAAAAACATTTATCTCCTGCCAATACTTCAGGCATAACCAACCTTTTCAAATGTTTCAACTGTGGAGGACCTCATTTGTCAAGAAACTACACCACCAAGACTATAACTTGCTTCAAATGTGGGAAGGTGGGTCATTATCGTAATGAATGCAAAGAGTTAATTAAGGAGAAAGGAAATGGGGCAAGCAACAATGGAGGAAAGAATTAACTTGGAAGACCAAAAACAACTCGAAGAGTCTTCACGATGAATGGTACTGAAGCTATTTTCAATATGAAGATCTAATCCAAGGTAAATGCATCATAAATGGTCACCTCGTTATTGTACTATATGATTCAGGTGCTACTCGTTCTTTCATATCACATGAATGTGTCAAACATCTAAAGTTACATATCTCTTTATTTCCATATGATTTAACTATGTCTACTCCTACCAATGTTCTAGTCACCACTTCACTTGCATGCACAAATTTTCATATTTGTATAGGCAATAGAAATTTTTCTGTAAATCTTATATGTCTACCCTTGTCTCATTTTGATATTGTTTTTGGAATGGACTGGTTATCTTCCAATCATATTCTCCTAAATTGTCACAATAAGACTTTAATTTTTGAATCACACAAAGGTGAAGTTTTTGACTCAAAAGATTTAAAAGAGGGTACTACCAATCACAATGACATCCCAAAAGGATCTCACGTATACATGATCTTAACTTCTTTAAAAGTCAAGGAAATTCCAAACATTAATAAGTTTCATGTTGTTTGTGAGTATCTTGATGTTTTCTCTGAGGATGTTCCCGGGTTACCTCCACAAAGAGAAATAGAATTCATTATAGACTTGGTACCAGGACCTAGACTTGTGTCTGTAGCCCCTTACAGGATGTCACCTCTAGAGTTAACAGAGTTGAAAAAACAAATAGAAGAATTGTTGGACAAACAATTCATCAAACCTAATTTTTCTCGTTGGGGTGCGCTAGTATTGTTAGTCAAGAAAAAGGATGGCACTATGAGATTATGTGTGGATTATCGTCAGCTTAACAAAATCACCATTAAGAATATATATACCCTCTACCAAGGATTGATGATTTGATGGATCAATTGAGACGAGTTGTGGTATATTCCAAAATTGACTTAAAATCAAGTTATCATCAGATTCAAGTCAAGGTGGAAGATATTCAAAAGACAACATTTAGGACAAGATACGGTCGTTATGAGTACTTGGAAATGTCTTTTGGTGTGACCAATGCTCCTGCCATTTTCATGGATTATATGAACCATATTTTTCATGAATTTTTGGGTAAATGTGTGGTTGTTTTCATTAACGACATTTTAATTTATTCCAAAAATCATGAAGAACATGAGAGACATTTGAGAATTATGTTACAAATTCTCAGAGAGAGACAATTGTATGGAAAATGGGCAAATTATGAATTCTGGTTGAAAGAAGTTCAATTTTTGGGACATGTGATATCACAAAATGGCATTGCAGTTGACCCCTCAAAGGTTCAAGCACTATTGCTTTGGGAACAACCAAAAAATATCACAAAAATATGTAGTTTCTTAGGATTGGCAGGCTACTATAGAAAATTCATTGAAGGATTTTCTAAATTAGCATTGCCTTTGACTAAGTTGATACGTAAGGGATAACCTTCGAATGGAATGAAGCATGTGAGTTTAGTCCTTCCTGACCCTACAAAAAATTTCGAGGCATATTGTGATGCATGCGGACAAGGATTAGGATGTATGTTGATGCAAAAAAGAAAAGTTGTAGCTTATGCTTCACGATAACTCAAGCAACACGAGCTTAATTATCCTACACATAATTTGGAATTTGTTGTCGTGGTGTTTGCATTGAAAATATGGAGACATTACTTGTATGAAGCAAGGTTTGAAGTTTTCAGTGACCATAAAAGTTTGAAGTACCTCTTTGATCAGAAAGAACTAAACATGAGATAACATAGATGGATGGAATTTCTTAAGAATTACAATTTTAAGCTGCAATATCACCTTAGGAAAGCAAATGTTGTTGTCGATGCTTTGAGTCAAAAACCTATACATGCATCTACGATGATGGTGAAATAATTGGATTTGATGGAATCATTCAAAGACTTGAACTTAGTTGTAAAGCTTAGACCCAATAGCATATGCTTAGGAATGTTAAAAATATCAAGTGAATTCTTAGAAGAAATAAAGAGAGCTTAAGAAAGAGATCAATTTTTTGCAAGAAAAGTTGATAGCAAAAGTTGAAGGAAAAGAATATTAATTCCACAAGGATTCAAATGAATCATCAAGTTTAGAGATACAATTTGCATACCTACAAAAGAAGAGTTGAGAAAGCTGATAATGGAGGAAGCTCATAAGAGTAACTTAAGTATTCATCCGAGTTCTACAAAGATGTATCAAGACTTGAAGAAAATGTTTTGGTGGTCTCAGGTGAAGAAAGCAATGGTGGAGTTCCTTTATTTATATGCCAAGAAACCCTAGACTAGTCTCCAAAAAGGAGAGCCAAAATTTGAATTCCATAGTTTGAATTTTAGAGCCAAATGAAGCATGTATCAGGTGTGACTTGTCACCTAAGCAATCATACTCTCCTTGCATGGTGTGCTCAAGTAGGAGACTTGCTCGCCAAGAATGTGCCACTTTTAACCCTAACTTTATATGCTTCACTCTTTGGTCCAAAGCTAGACCCATCTCTTTCCAGGTCTAAACTAATCTACAACCAAGCCTAAAATGTGGTCCAAATACACCCAAATAAAATCTTATGCCATAATACAAAGCCTAAAATATTACTATTATAATATTTTAAAAAGAATCCTATGCTAGGTCTTCACATCTTCCTTAGCCCAAATGAACATCAACTTGGGTCTACTCAACTTAGGTGAAGCCCAATCTTCTGGGATCCTTCTAGTCGTTCCTCTAGTGGTTGGTCCTTGGCTAGGGGTTTGCCATCAATAATTGAGTACTGATGTTGGTGTTGAAGCCACATGAGGAAAACTTCGCAATAAAGAAACATTGTGCACCATATTTAGAATTTGAACCATAGATGAAACCCTTCAAAGGAGGAAACCTTCAGTGTTGACCATCACAGAAGGAGCCTAAGCTAGAAGAAAACCCATCATGGGAGAAAATCCCACGTGTTGATCACCATGACCGAAGCTCAAGCCATGCTCTAAAAGTCTATAAAAACAAAGTCATGCTCTATTCTTGAAATTAGAGTTTTAGCTTCTTTTTAGAACTTCTTTAGAACATTTCTCTTTGTATTTATTGAATATCTTTGTAAAAGACATTAGGAGGAACAACAACTCCTAGTTCTTGTTGTTAGATTCATCTTGAGCAGTTGAATTGAATTCTCTTGTATTGGGGTTAAATGTAGCTCCTTTTATTCTCTGTATTGGTACCAATTTCTATTTATTTAAATGCTTTATTCAAATGTTAATGATTTTATCCATGTTAATTGCTTGGATGAATTGATCACTCATATTACTTCATCAACTTAGATTGATTTGGGAAATTGGTCTAAGTTAAGATCCAATCAAACCATCTACAACTACTAGATGCTAGGAATAGTTTTATCTGCTTTAGCTAGGTATAAAGTCTTGTTCTTAATGCAAAATCAAGGGATGAGAAATTGCACTGAGCTTGAACTCCTTAGGTTCTAAAGTCAAGGAATTGGTTATATTTAACTTAGCACTTCTAAGAACATTGAGTAATGATTTGGTATTTAATAAATTAATAATAGTGCAATAGGAAAAGAATAGTGAATTTCAATCCCAATACACTCATTCTTATTAGTTTTATTCATCTTAAATTTGCATCTATCTTTGATTCATCTTAAAACAACCAAAGTATTGTTTCATTCCAAATCTAGATAGTTTCAAGGTTATTGATAAATTTGAACAAATACTTGTGGACACGATAATTGTTTACTAGAATTGAACTAGTGTAGTTGTTGGAATTTAACAATAGAGGTCAACAACTTTGTATGGGTTGAAACCAAAGAGCATAGTTTAATAGATTCACCAAAGTTATGACAAGTCTAAGTTACAAACAAAGTCAATGGGATCACATTCTATTCATTAAACATTTTGTTTTAAGAAGGTGACTTAACAATATTGTTGATGTATATTTATGATATTATAGTAATTAGGGATGTGATGAATACACTCATAACTCATTTAGTTTTTGCTTCATTGAATAATATTTTTTTTAAATATGTTTTAAATGTGATTTGACCAAATGGGATAAAAATGATTTTTAAATTAAAACATTCACCAAAAAATTGGCTTTTGATGATTTAATAAAGCACATACATGTTCTTGAGCATTCTAATTGTGCTTTGTATACCTAAATGTTGGTGTTGATTGGATCATTTACTAAGTTGGGCTTTCTAAATAACTATTGATTAAGGTTTTATTCTGCATAAGATTTAAGGGACATTATAATCTTAGAGACAATCTTGAAGAAAATATTAAAGATAAGAAGAGAATCTTAGGAAAATCTTGGAGATAATATAATTTTATAATCTTGATCTCCAAGCCTTTAAATCTCTGCACAAAATATGCATAAAATCTCTAAGCAAAATTCAACAATTGAAATGGACATTATGGATCTTCAATAGCAATCGAGGCTCATTATGAACTTCAATAAATATAAAGCTTGAGTGGAATCACCTCATCCATCAATCACTACCTCATCCATCCATCAACCACTACCTCCTTCGTCCTTCAATCACTTCCTTTGCCACTTTTCTCTTCATGTTTTGGGTGGTCTTCCACATAGAATATTAATTCTTGTTGGTTGATTCTTTTGTAATTTCATAATGAATTATGAGGTTAGGTGCAATTAAATAATTATTTTAATTTATTTTTTGGAGTCTATTTTCATATATTTTTCTTGAATTCTAATTATTTCTTAAAGGATTTTCTTAGAACGTGTGTTGATAATTTAGTCGTAAATTTTAATTAGGATTCTTGTCATTTTTCTTAATTTTGATAATCTTTTGTGTAAGTGAAAAAGTAAATCTTCACATGTATACACTTGGAACATGTGTAGAGTAATAAAGCACTTAGTTTGTATATGATTGGAACAAGAAAAATGTTAATAGGTTATACACGCATGGAACAACCGAGAAACTAGATGAATTAATTTACGCTTGTTTGATTAATTCAAACTTGTATACCAATTTGTTTAATGAAAAAAAATAGAATAATGGATATTTCTTCAGTCTTAGATGCTTGGAATGGGTAAAGTATAACAAGAAGTTCAATCATATACACTTGGAATGAAGGAGAGTCTTAACAAGTTAATTGAAGCTTATTTAGTTAATTTGATGTCTCTGTTTATAAATCAAAAGAAAGATAATCATTTGACAACCAATGAAGAATTCAAATATGGAAGAGTCGAAGGATCAACTTGTCCTTTTATTTTTATTTGTTTTTATATCTTTATTTCTTTTACTGTTTTAAATCCCTTTTTACTTACTTTTATATATATATATATATATGTGTATGTATATATGTATGTATGTATATATATACATATATACATACACATATATATATATATGTATATATATATGTATGTATATGTGTATGTATATATATATATATATATATATATATATATATATATATATATATATATATATATATATATATATATATATATATATATATATATATATATATACATACATATATATATACATACACATATATATATATATATATATATATATATATACATACATATATATATATATATACATACATATATACATACATACATATATATACATATATATATATATATATATATAATCTATATTTGTAGACTTTTATAAGTGTTGTTCTAAGTGAAGTTCTTGCAAATTCACTAGAAGATGACTTGGGTTAACTTAGTGCTTTCTATTTTTATTCACTCTTTGTGCAACAATGTATTAGAAGAGTGACATCTATTTGATAGCTCCACGGACAACTTATCAGGATGACAAGGGAGCAACAAATGTTAAGTCAATGTCTTGTCATGAAATTTGAGATTAAGACATTAGGAAGACTTAAAAATATATTTTTGCAAATTGAGATGGTTCATTCCATAAAGGAATTTTCATATTTCAACAGAAGTACGTTATTGTCTTGCTTGAAGAAACAAGAAGACAACCTACAAACTAATTAGGACTCCAATTGATCCAAATATAAAGTTTGGAAGTGTAGAATAGGATATTAAAGTAGACAAAGAAATGTATCAAAGACTTGTTGACAATCTTATTTACTTATCTCACATTCGATTATATGTTGCTTTTGTTGTGAGTTTAGAAAGCCAATTTATATAGAACCACATAAGTCTAGTTTACACGTTGCTCTTAGAATTGTTCAATATTTAAAAAGAATTCTAAAAAGAGGAATTTTATTTAAATGAAATAAGAGTGTAAGTTTTTAAGTATATACAAATATAGACTATGATGGATCAACGTATATAGGAGATCAACTACCGATTATTACACAATAGAAGCATAGTTACTTGTCAAAGCAAAAAAAACATAATATAGTAGTGAGATCAAGTACTAAAATCGAATTTTGAATAATGATCTAAAGAAAATTTGAACTTCTATACTTGAAAATCATATCGAAGATCTATGGGGTTGGGTTATATTGTGATATTAAATATAGGAGTTATATTGGGATAATAAAGTAGGATAAATATACGAGATAAAGTTTTTCTTTTTACCTTATCAGTTTTGTAATTCTATTCGATATTATATGTATTTTGCTATGAAATACAATCTCCTTTTTACTTTTTCCACATGGTGTTTCCTAAATTTTCGCTTAAAATTAATATGAGAAACATTGTTGTATAATCCTCCAATAATTTTATAATAAAACAAATCTCATTTCAATATTTTATCCCATAGTTAGTTTTACATAAAGTTAAAAAAAGTGGGATAAAGCAAAAAGATTCTGGATAACAGTAAGCAAGCATTAACTTTACCGTCGATTCCCATCCATTGCCACTACTCTAAAGCTATCTTCCCCAAACACTCACTCTTTCGATTCCCATTCTCCTCTCTCCCAAACCTTTCACAGAAACCCAATTCACCTTGCGGAGAGGGTGATAAACAGAAGAAAATCTCCCCAATGGAAAAGCTCTGAAATTAGGGTTTTTTGGTTGAAGAAGAAGAAAAAGGAGGGCATGATGAAGCGGCTGTGGGGTGGGCCCGGAACGATTAGCGGGTTCCTCTTGAGGTTTGGGCAATGTGCGTTTGGTGCCGCTTCAATTGCTCTTATGGTCACTGGTTTTGGCTTCTCTAGCTACACTGCTTTCTGGTATACCACTGTTCTTCTATTTTTTTTTTCCTTTTTATTTTGATTTTCCCTTGAAAGTTAAGTTAAATTGAATCCAAGTTGATTATGTGTGTTGTTTTGAGGTATTCTAGTTTAGGGTATGATTGGATTGGGGGCGGGTCGGGTGGGTGGGGGTGGGAGTTAATATTTCATTTTTAGATTTAGTAAGAAGAGTCTGTTTGCAAAGGAAAAACTTCTACATTACCATTTTTAGAAGTGGAAAATTAGAAGAAAAAATGAAATCAATATTTCCAAAGTTGAAATAGTTTGGTCTGTTTGGAGAAAATCTTTTAAAGAAACTTGGAAGAAAAAAATAATAAGAATAAAAAAAGTAAAATAAGTTTTACCATGGGTAAAAACAACTTATGCACATATTAAATAGAAAAATTGTAAAAGTTACATGAGGGAGTTTCTATGATTAAGTTTACGGAGAAATTCATTTCAGTTTTTTTTTCTTATTTTTTCTTTTAAGCAATCCCTATTTAGGAGATCATTTGTAAATGTTACTATATGTTATTTTCTTTACAATTTGATGTCTAACTCAAACTATTACAGCTGATGCCACCATCGTTAGGGAGACTTTAAAACCCTGTAGTTATGACTAAAATGCTGGATGTGGACGGAATTTTGAAAATTTGGAGTTTAGCATTTGTGAATCATATACTGACAATGATGCCACTTGGGATTGAGGGTGAGGGGTATCAAACAAAATAGAGGAGTGAGTGAAAAATGGAAATTTCAGTTGACGGATGTGATGATGTTGTATTGAACATGAGCGTAGAAAATTGAAGGGTGAACTTTATGTGAAAACTAGCTTGAAAAAGCTTTATTTTAATTGTGATTTACCACAAATTTAGTGGGTTGTCAAACTAATTCTTAAAAGTGAAGGGGAGGAGGAGTTACACTTTTGTTTTTAGTTTTTTCCTAATTGAAAAAGAAAAAAAAAATGTTTGTTTATTCTGAATTTTCCAGTTTCCAGTTTTGCGACCTACTGAATGTTTCATATAAGATATTAACATAAATCTCCCCGAGGCGAAATTAATGTAGGGAGGAGAGTAAACTGACCTTGACCAGTAATGGAATTATAAGAGCACAAGGGTGAAGATGGGTTTGGTATTTTCTTCAGTCAATCTAAATATAGCTCAGATGGGGCCTTTTGAACAAAGTGTGTTTAGGGTGTGCTTATAGCCCTATAAGTTATTGGTCTTTTTTTTGCTAGGTTCTAGGTGAATTTATTCAATCAGGTTGATGCATGACCCCAGCTAAAAGCTCGAGCTTATGGCTTGAATATGGGCTGGTACAAAATTCCCTACGGGATTGAAAACTTTCATATACATTTTGATGTATACTGCAATGTGGACTTGGTGGTTCTTTTTTAGCATGATGCTGACGGTGTGCTTAAAAGGGGGTGAGACAAGTTGGACTTCGTGTCCAATCAGGAAACTAATTGCGCAGTCATAACTTATGAAGGAGGTGCATTGTTTGCATAATCTTTAGTTCTCAGTTTGAACATAACATAATCAATGGCACCTTCTATTTCTCAAATTTTTGCTAGTGTGTTTCAGTAGACAACTTAGTTAGGCATTTATTCAATAATCTATTTTCAATTTTGAGTATTTTTCATAAATTTGGCCTTGAAACTCGTGAAATGAACTGGAAATTACTTATAGACAAACTTTACCATGAAAATTATAGATATCAGCTAATTAGCCATTTTATAAGCTGAAATAAGCTCCATAAGATCTACACAACATATTAATTTGTTGCTTGTTGATAGTGTTAAAAATTTGAGTGAACAAGATTTGAACTGAGTTTGTGTTTGGAATAAAATAAAATTTGATATGATTTGATTTCAGTTAATTTGATTCAGAAATCAATTTCTTTGTTTGGAAATTATTAAGAAAGAGCTAGGCTTGAATTGATTTGAAATCAAATATTATGCTAAGAACTCCTCACTCTGAAAACAAATTGGTATAGTTTTATTTTATTATTTTACTTGAGGTAGGCTGCAAAGTAATAAGGTTAAAGTAGTTTATTTATTTAATCAAATCAAATCCTGTCCAATCCTACTTATTTGGTAGGGTTTATACATTAGAATGAATAAAATTCATTGAATTTTGCTAATGAAGTCAGTTCATATTTTTTTAAATTCCAAATACAAGAAATGACTCCCATTTTCAATGTTTCAAAATACACTAAATTACTATGAAGTTAATCAAGCCACCTTAGCAGTAATTTGCGGGGTGTGCTTGTGAATTTAGATAAAACACTACGTAAAACGTTGCTCTAGTGTGGTTTTGTCGTCAAGGAATGTGCAAATGACTTTTCACAGCTAAATGATGGTGACCATGCGCTTTGGTGGCTGGTTGCATAAGGTGTTCCACTAGATACACCATCAGCAGACTGCCATTGCAACCTCCCTTTTACTTCCACCAACCACCCACTCCTCCATTTGGGATCTGTGGCAAAAGTGAAGCCATCTTTTCATTTTCTAGTAGGAGATACTCTTAGCTGGCTGCTCAATGAGTTAGGGTTTGAGGTGTATTGAGCCATGTGGCCTAAACTTTTTCTTTGGTTTTTCCTTTTGGGTTTTTTGGGCTTCAATTTGAATCCTGCTTAGTTTTTTTATTTCTTTTTTTTTTTTTTTTTTTTTTTTTTTTTTTTTTATTTATAACTAATGTACTCTAGCCTCTAAAGGCTCCTTGCTATGAAAAAGTGTGTGTGTGTGTGTGGGTGGGGGGTTAAGTCATTGTACCCGACCTCCTCACCATTGCATATGCTAATTGATGGTTTTCGTATTCCAATCCATGACCAATTGATCACCAAGACACATCTTCTGTTGTACCTAGGCGCACCCATCATAACATATAAACCAAAACTAACAGTGACAAAATACTCAATAAACCTTAACATGTATAAATGAAGTTCTATTTCAATTCAATTAAAACTTTCCTCACCAAATATATGTTTGCCCTTCCTGAAAGTATCCAGACTCTGATTTGCTCTAGAAATTAGCTGTATTGTTTTTGTCTTGTTCCAAATCCTACTGATATCGTGATGGTTTTATATTTATATGCTTTGTTGATTGTTTTGAAATTGAGCAATGAATGAATGTAAAACTCTAGCCCTGAATCTTGCAATTCGATCTAATGGGAATAACAGGAAATTGATTACTTGTTCCTGCCCCAATAGTTTGGTTAAGATACTAAAGGGTTGTTTGTGTGTCTTCAATGGGCCTTGAGTGTTTAAGTGCAATGCACTGGATCTGAGATAACATTGTCTACTGGTTAAAAGTATACTTAAATGTATACTACTTAATGTAATTTTCTTTTTGTTGGTCTATTAATATATTAAATTGAAAGTGATTCTTTTCTTTTTGTTTTTTGTCTATAGAGTGTCACATTTTCTTTTAAGCATAATTCTATGGTACTTCCTTGCACTTTTCAGCTATTTAATTGCATCAATGGGACTTCAATTTCTCTGGAGCTTTGGACTTGCATGTCTTGATATTTATGCCTTGAGGAGAAAGAGAGACCTGCAAAATCCAATTCTTGTCAGCCTGTTTGTTGTAGGCGATTGGGTAATACCACTCTCCTCATCTTTTTATTTTCGTGTAGAAAAATAAATTCAGACACGAGCATGCCTACACATTGAACATGAATTCAACTTCTATGGTTCGTATTACCAAATACTTGGATAGTTAGAAATGCATGGAGTTAATTATTTTTGAATTGCGAATGTCTGTGTGACTTCGAGTTGTGTGAGGTCCTATTTAAGCTGCAACGTATAAACTAGTCAGTACGTGCCAATTACAACTTCATGTCTCGGCCAGGTTTGTAAACATAATATGCTTGTTAAAGAATGGACAAACTTCATAATTGAACATCATTTGATCATTTATCAACCATGTAGCAATGCAGAATAGTGTTTCTCTATTTGATTTATCTAATGGAGCTGGTGAAAAACTAAACTTATAGACAAGTCTGGCTTCGATTTCTGATTTTTTTTTGTAATAATAATGGCATTGGAATCAATATTTCCCTTGTCTATGCCACTTATTTTATAATCTGATTGAAAATTGATGTGATAAGCTTGTGGGTCATATCATAGTGATTTATGAAATGCAGGTAACAGCAACTTTATCACTGGCAGCTGCATGCTCATCAGCGGGAGTTGTAGTATTATACTCAAGAGACCTTAATATGTGTGCGACTACTAAGCGTCTCACATGCAACAAGTATCAGATTTCTGTAGCCATGGCTTTTGTGACCTGGGTTCTTACAGCAATGTCATCGCATGTGATGTTCTGGATCTTGGCCTCAGTCTAGCTTCACGTATTTCCTTTGCTAGATCCCAAGACCGCCATAGATATCAAGGTATCTTGTTGTAAATTTTGTTGTATCAATACTTGCCACGACATGTAGGCAAATTTTTCCATGTTGTCCCTTCTCAAAACTTTGATTGATTTTTCATTTTTCAACCTTGCCACGCCAACCTCAGTCCTAGATATAGATGCTGGTTTAATGTAAAAGCTTTGACATGATTCTGTAAACTTCCTTATTGTAACCAAGATATTCTCCTTGTGCTGGGTGCATGCGTTTGTATATAATCTTGTTCGTTCACCACCTCTAGCCAAATTGCCCATAGTATTTTACTTTGATCCAGTTATTTTTGAGTTTAATATTCTTGCATTGTTAACATTAAACCGGTTTTCAATCACATATTACTGTTGATATAATTTTTAAAATAATTATTGCACCACTCTATAAACTAACTATGTATGACGATTTCTGATTGAATGAGAGTGTAAATATGCCCTACTTAGATTCACTCTTGCATTTATGAATGTGGACCCTTACTAGAAGTTGCATTAAGTAGGTAGGCCTTATCACTGGTAAGACATTGGCCATTCCTCAACATCATGGCTCCATATCATGCTTTCTTCCCAATTCCCCCCCCCCCCCTTTCCCCTTTCTGTGGGTCCCGTTATCGATTAGCCTTGCGTTTTAATCACATTTTTGTTCTGATTGACCAGTGTGTGATTCCACTTGTGTGCTTTAAAATCATTCCTCATTACACTGTTACATGATAGCAAAATAGCGTATCATTTCCAAGTATTCACTTTCTTCAAGGACTAAACCAGTCATATTAATGGAAGGTGGGGATCTAAATATTATGAAACATCTACGAAAGTAAGGATCTCTACTCTACAAGTTATTAATATTACATAATCTAATTAATAGATTAGGGGTTCTTACTAAGAAGATTACATTTACTAAATTTCATTCAATTTACAAATGATTTAACCTTGTGTCTGGATGAGATAATTTAACAATTTTAGTATTTGAAATTCTTACAATTGAATTCTCATCATTTTTTAAATAACTTGTTTGGATAGGGTAATTGGAATATCATACATTTGAATTTCTTGTTTGGATAAGATAATTAAATTTCTTATAAGATAAAATTTTATTTTAGCAATATTTATTTTTAATATATAAAATTTTTAAATTAAATTTAAAAAATATTGATGAACTTAGAATATTTAAATAATATTTAATAAATTAATTTAAAAATATTAGTCAACTTTTTAATATTAATTAATATTAAAAATTCTGGATCAATAATAAAATAATTTTATATTAATATCGATTCATTCTATCAAAGAAATATATTATTAATTACTAATTACTTCATTTATAAACAATAAAATAATTAAGTATAAAAATCACAAGCTTAATATATAACGTAAAAACACAATATCATTAATGTGATATAATTAATTCACAAATATAACATAAATCCATAAATTGATATCACAATTAACCAAACTTATTATTATATCATATCTTATTTTTCTTCTTTTCTTTTTCAATGTGTAGATGGATTGAATGCAAGTGAAATTACTGATTGTTTGCAAAATTAATAAATGTTTTTATTATTAAAAATTTTAGTTATGTATAATTGTTTAGTATTTTATAATTATTTAAATTTTTTTCTAGTTGTTATTTTATACTTTAATTTGAGATTTATACAACTATAATATTTTTCTTTTAATATTGAATATTTTAATAGTATTGATGCATCCAATTTCCATGGTTGAGGTGATGAAGCTTGGATGGAGATGGTAGCAGAAAAGAGAGAAGGTATATTAGTTCGGTGAAGTGTGATTAAATGCTCTCTGGAAAGGTGAGACCTAAAGGAAGGAGACTAGAGGAAATTCTAGGGAAACTCTAACCAAAGTGACTCTCAAGAGAAGGAAGGTTTATACATTTTATTATCCACTAGAGTTGAGCCTCTTCAAAGATGATCTTGGGCCCAAAAAGACTGTTGAAGGCCCAATAGAGCCCAAACTTCCTCTAAAATATTGATCCAAGTTTTGACTCTTGTATAACTCTTATTTAATAAATGACATGACTGAGCGTATGTCATCATCCTCTCCCTTTTGAGAAGGAACTGACCTCATATCTACATGATGTTTTATGACAACCGTCTTTTGTTGTAGGCCATGTTGCTACTGCTTCCTCCTCGATCAAAGACCAACCTACAATAAGCACTAAGCAACAAAGTAAGTGTTATAGTTACAAACATATTGAGAAGATAAACTCTCTCAAGAATATATTTAAGCAAAATATGACTTTAAATGTTCATACACCTTATATCAAATGAATGATAAATATATTTATATCAAATGAATGATAAAGGTATTTGTAATGAGGAGCATTATTATTGGTTATGCGACTGTGGAAGGTTTGATCAACAACCACCGTGAGTTTCTCCTACAACACTTTTACATTTTCATTATTTTCCATGTGCATAACAATAGTGTGTGCGACTATGGAATATTTGATAAAAAGGGATTCATGATTTCTAGATTTTATGTTTTAATTTGTTTATTTGAGATGGTTGTTTGCGAACATGGTAGAAAGAGAGGAACAAAAATAGTGGTAGCATATTTTTCTTTTCTCACTTTTCGATTAACTATAGAGAATATGATATGTAAAGTTGAATTGGTTTTGAAAATAAAATTAAAGTCTATAAAATTGCAATTATTAACAAAAGTGGGTATAAGTTGAAAAAGTTAAGTTTAAGTATGGTTTTAGTTAATGAATCTTAGTTTTAGTATTTATAAGGAAAGTTATTTGTTATTTGCAAAACTTAAAACCATTATTTCTAATTCTTTTAAAATACATTAATTTTGATTTTTAATTTTTTTAAAATTTTTTTCTTTATTTTTACTTTTTCCAAATTTTCAAATCCCTAATTTTGATCGTAATATCTATTGCGACATAAATAAATAACATATTTCATAAATCTTAAAATACCACTGTAATACGCCCAACTTAATTTATATATATATATATATATATATATATATATATATATATATATATATTTATATTTGAATAACAGTTGTATATAATCCTAAAATTAAAAGCAATAGTTCGTAACTTTAGAAAGACTAGAAATCATACAAAAACTAAAATCAAAACACGTTCATTTGGAAAAGATTAAAATATATTTAACAAAAATAAAAGTAATGAGTATTGTTATCAAATCATGTCATAATCAACGAAACAATCATAAAGCTAACAAGAGTAAGTATATACTTTTGGTTCAAGATGGTATATATCATCACAAGCAAAATTTTGAAGTGGAATTAGGTTTACACGTTGAAACTTCAATACATGCATAATATATACAGTGAGCAAAAAACAATATCCCTCTCTACACGCCACCATCCACCAAACTAAACATAATTATAAACTTAGAAATATCCTTTTTGTGCAATTCTAGTTAATTTAACGAGTCTAGATTCTTAATTGATTTTTTTTTTTTATCTTGTCCTTTTGTGGCATCTTTAAAATACATAAATATATTAAAAGTTCAAATATAGTTTAATTTCTATACTTTTATAAATAATTATTATAAAATCATACTTCAAATGCCAACAAAGTTTAAGAAAGATTCAATCTATAAAAATAAAAACCTAATCATTCCATAAATTTATAGGAAAGTTAAGACAGAACAAACAATCATTCCTTCACTATATAGAACAAATGACCCTTTGGCCATGAAACAAATACATCTTCATAAACATCAAAACAGGTATTTACAATTGCACAATACAAACATGCAAACAAGCACAAGACTCCTTTAGGGTTATCCATGCTTGCAAGCTCAAACCAGGACCAAACTTGATCCAAACTCGATCCATTGAAAGAGTCAATCTTAACTTGAACACTTAACAATAAGGCATTAACAACATTCATGTACTGAAACATGATGATGATGATGATGTTCATGTTGGAACTCTTGGGAGATTCAAGTTACAAGAAGGGGATTGATCAGAAGAAGAAACCATGACTTGGGTTGCAGAAGAACCAGGCTTAGAAGAGGAAGAAGAAGAAGAAAGTACATATTCTGATCCAAACAGAGAGGAAGCAGAGGTTTGAAATCTGCCTGAATCACCTGGAAGCTTCATGTATGAGTAAGAAGGTGAGTCACAAAGCCATGAACCTATTGGCCCTTGTCTTCCATTCTTGTACTGCATTATAGCTTTGTACACAAAAGGAATGAGACCCTCCATTTTTATGTCTGAAAAAACAGAGCAAAACAGAGAAAAACAGGGGAAAAACAGAGAAAGTGAAAGATTTTTTTGTGAATTGGATTGAGGGTGAGAGGAGAGCAGAGAGGTTCTTGGGTTTAAAAGTGTGTGTGATGACGTGGAGTAATAGCATGAATTGGATTCCAACTCTTCACGCTAAGCCAGAAACATTTTGAAAGCTCTGTGCCAAAAACAAAAAATCTCATTGGAATCAAATTTTTTGTTCATCCCACTTTTTTTTTTATTATTATTGTTTTGGTGGTTTGGCTTGATGGGGTTTCAGCTTTTAGAGTAAGATTGGTTGGTTTGATATGATTTTTTGTTTTGAATTTATCCACCATTTACCTTGGATTATATCTCTAATTAGGGAGTGTATTTCTAATTTCATTATTATTGTTTTATTCTCCAATATTCTTTTAACTTAATAGAAATCCTAAATTTTTTTTATATATAAAATTTACTAAATGGGTCCTCATAAATGTAAAGTATTACGTATTTTCTCCCTCTTATCATCAATTTCTTAGTTTATTCCTTAAAACGTCTTCAATGTCATCAATTTATGGTACTTGTTTTAACTATCTTATCTTCTCTTAAAGCAATTAAAGAACTTCTATATCCTCTAATCATATTTAAATTACTCATATATAAATTATATTCAATAATAACTTGAGAAATTCACATTTATTTATTTACACTTAATTTTGTTTCAAATAAACCATAACCGCCACATGTTCCAACCCATTAAAATTTTACAAATATTGTATTGTTAACTGAAGAATATTGAAAGATACCAATGACAAAGATGGTGTTTTTTCTTGTAGAAAATTTATAACTTAACCCTTGTGGCTCTTTTAGTTTTGTCTTTATTTGTGTTAAGATATATGGTCTTTATGTGCAAATGATGAAATAAAAGTAAACGGACAAAACAAAGAATGAACTAATGTAAACAAATCAAATTAAGAATGTAAAATAGACAAAAGATAGCATAAAAAATAAATAAATATTTGTATTTGAAGCCCTTATTGAGAAGAAGCAAATAATTAAAAAAAGTTTTTCCCAACTCATTTTAATGTTATTTTAATGTTATCTTGTTGTTGGTTAAGATGTTGTTTTAAAGTATGGTAAGTGATAAAATGTTTTGTTGATTCTATAGGGCCACTTGTATGTGTGTAGGATTTGGAGTATAAGATTTTATGAATCATGTTTCGCACATTGCCCACCCAAAATTATTATTTTAATCATCTTCTTCTCACAACTAACCTCAAAATCAAAAGGTTTTTAATGCTTTCTTTCAATCCAACAAATACCAATAATGATGATAATGATAATAATATTTATTAATTAATTTGTTCCATTCTTACTATACTGATTTGATCGTGTTTAACTACAGTAATAATTTAAATGATTTGATATAATTCATGTTCTTTTCTTATATGACATTTATTAATAAATAAAGAACTTGTTTGCTTTTGGGGATACATTCTGAGTTGTAATCTACTAAGCTCTTTAACTGTGCTTGTTAATTATCTAAATTATTTACAAATTACTTTAATCAATAGATAACTCACTTGATTATAACCCTTGGTTGCTCTTTATATAAGACACTAAGTTGACAAATAACTTAATCTAATATAGGATAATTTTTAAGTTTAATTAAGTTTTAAATTTTTTACAAATTTAAGTATTTAATTGTTATTAATTTTTTGTTAAATGTTTAATATTTTTATATTTTTAATCGAGTTTTTATCATTTTTTTTAAAACTCGGTGACATAAATATTATGTTGTTTACTTGTTTCATTAATATAAAATATTTTTCTCATTAAGATAAAATGTTTTATTAAACACGTGTTAGATAATAAATTTGTTAATGCATATTTTGTTGAATGCAACTTTTTTAATGTATGTTTGTTTTAACTTTATTAAAAATATAATTATGTATGTTCATCAATTACGGAAGAATTTCTTAAATCTAATTAAGAAATATAGGATTATCCAATATTAACCCATTTCTTAAATAAACGAATCGTCAAAATTATCATGTATTTATAATTTATCTATATGTTGTTAAAGTATATTTCTCAAAGACTAAACTAATAAATTGTTAATGCAATGGAATTGAACTCACATCACACCTTTCAAATAAGATTTAGAATTTAGAGATTATGAGTCTAAAAAAAATTGAAAGTAAATTTTAATCAAAGGTATTTTGGATAAATTTATTTAAAAATACTTCTTAAAAATAAATAATTTTTTTTAGCTAAAAGTAATTCATATGCAAGTCACAAAGTAAAATTTTAAAAAAATATCATATTTTTTTCACTAATTAATTTATTCATCAACTTATTTTTACTGATATAAAATTAATATTTTGTCCTATTTTAGAAATTCTTTTAAACTTGTTCGAACATGTTATATAACAATGACTAATCAAAATTTTCTTCATATCGTATTTGTTGGAAACGTAAAAAGGTTAAGATTCTAAATTTTCTTCATAACTTTACTATGATTTATCTATCTTTAAAGTTTTGCTTTAGGTGTAAAAGTTAATATACGCAATATATAATAATCTAAAACCAATAATAACTCACGTTAATATTTATATACAGACAAATTTAACCTACTTAGTATAAATTATATCACCCCTGTGTCCTACAATAACTAGTTTATATAAAACAAAGAATATTTGGTAGACAAAGGTGAAAATATAATTAAACGTACATTTAAAATCACATTTTGATTAAAATGTAAATTGGTTCGTCACATCATTATTTTAAAATTTTAGTTGTTTATTAGTTTTTATATATCATTTGAATTAAAATGGGTTTCATCGTCATGAGAAGAATCTTGGACTTAAAGAATGGGATTAATATAAGACAATTAATGTCATTTTCCACCTCCAATAAGAGTTTTGCTTCAAACATCATATCAATTCCCTTAAGATAAATCAAAATCAAAATCATGAGAAGAATCTTCCATTTAAATTAATGAGACAATTACAATATAATTTTCCTTTCAAAATAAGAATTTTAGCTTCAAACATCATATCAATTCCCCTTAAGAAAAATTTAAATAAAAAACCATAAATTATGTTATGTTGCTGCTTTAAGTTCATTAGGACTGAATTTTCTTAAATAAGATTTTCTTAGTTCAAATAAAAAATAATTTAAAAGATATTAATATAATATGAAGTAGATAATAAATATTTCTAACATGGATATTAGTTATAAATAAGGGTAGTGCCTCTTCGTATTTGTTCTATATAAACACTCAGGTATAGAGATTCCGTGACTTCTTCTCGAGAAAAGTCATGTAACTTTTAATTTTCATATGATCAACTTCAAATTTTTTAAAAAATAATATAAAAAAAAATTAGTTAAAAATTGAGCAAGTTTATGCTATTTTTTTTTTGGATTTGTCTCATTTTTTATTGGGTATCATGAAAAAATATGTGCGAGTTTTTCTTTTTTTTTATGCTTGGAAGTAACTATGAATACCCACAAGTATTTTTATGTATATTTTTTATTTTAAATAAAATTATTTATAAAAAAGTCTTTAAAACATAAACTTAGATAAGGAAAATAGTTTTAAAGTACAATTCAAATAAAATTACACATTAAAATATAAATATAAAATAAATCTAGTCTTTCTAAAAGGAAATTTTAAATGAGTTGTACCATAACATAAATTTTAAAAATTTAACTTATTTAAAAATAACTTCAATTTTACCATTCCAAATAAAAAAAATAGAAACACATGAAGTCAAATTCTAAACCGTTCTTCCATTATTAATGTTTTTTTTTCTAATAACTTTATTCTGATCACATGAATTTATTAAATATATATTCAAATAAAATTCATTAATAATTATTAATGGTAGTGGTATCACAAGTTAGATACCATGATACTCATATCTTTTCATCAACAAATATGTAATTAAATATATGTATCCACTGCTCACAAGTATCTATTAAATATATCAATTTAGTATGATAAATGGTTTGTACTAAGATGATTAGTTATAGAAAAGTTGTGTTATGAGTTTTTGGTTTGTGGAATAAGTTAGGTGAAGATGGAAAAGAAGAATATGTTGAAGCTTGATGAAATCGTGGTGTGAAAGTGTAGTCTAAGGTGGTGAAAATTTCGCTATTGAACTTGCTTTGGAAAACAACAAATTAAACAACAACGTGAAGGCAACATCAACTTTTGCACTCTGCATCTATCTATTATTGTTCATGCACCTCACAACTTTTTTCACTTTCAATCAATTTCCTCACCAACAAAGAATAGGATCTTCATTATACTTCATCTACGTTTCATCATTTGGTTTAACTAGTGCTTCTGTATTCTTCAGTTTAACTAAAATATCTTTTAATCTCTTATGCTTTTAGTCATTTTTGTTGTATTATTTTATGTTTTGAAAATTCTGCTTTAGTCTTTCAAATTTTAAGATGCGTACTTTTTTTTCTCTTATACATAAATATTTAAATTTTAGGTTTAAACTTTCGATTAAACTTTGTTTTTGTTCAAAATTTTTAATTAGTTCATTAGATTTTTATTAGTCCCAATTTGATCCTAATTTTTAAAATCTGTTATAAATCTGATGATTTAATTGAGATTTTTAAATAAAAATAATGACCCGTCAAGAGTTTAAACCTAAATTTTATGTGTTAGTATTTATCAAACTTCTTTCCCTTTTAGAATCACGTTTTACTCGTTTTATTTTAACTGTGTAAATAGAAAGTTTAGCTTAGTTTCTTAGGTTGAATTTTGTTTGTCTAGTTTCTTTTAGAAAGAGGGGTTGAAATTAGAAAAATGTTTTTCTTAACCAAAATGCCAGAATAAGTGAAGTAGCCGTATGATGAAAGAGCATAAATTTTGAGTTTAATTAAGATAGATTTTCAAGCTAAGCAAAATGAGGCAAACGTAGAAGATTCACTTTTGGGCATGCAAGAATTAATAACTCGGCTAGATTCGTTGTCTTGTCATCAAGAGTTCATAAGAAAAATTCTCATGCTAAGCAAATTCTCTGTTCTTGCAACGAGGTTCATTGTTCAATTGGAGAAGAGTTTCATTTCTTCGTCATCTTCATTATTTTTCTTTGTACATTGACATTATTCATGACTATGAATGACCAATATCCCTAGTTATTGAAATTAAACTTAAACTTAAAGACATTGGAGTTGAGGTTTCAATGGCCCGTTTCAATTCGCCGATTATTGTTTAATTAAATTGTCTCTTTTCGTTTATTTTTTTGTTGTCAATTCAGGTTTTTCTTTTTTTTAGGATTTTCAGTGATTTTTATTTTTATTTTTTTGTTTGTGCTTTGTTGCACTATCGTTGAATCTATGTAATTTTTCTTTCTTTAATACAATTACATTATTTACCTATTATTTGTTTTGTTCCTTTTATTTTTATCTTTTAGTTTAGTTGTGAGTAATTGTGCTATTATTCTGATACTCAATAATTCAATTGTTTGTTCCTTTTGCATTTGAGAAGTTTTTCTTTATTCTAGGAGTTTTTTTGTTATATCTGGTTTTCTATTTTTCATTTCTCGTTAAGGGTTGTGGATTTTGATTTTGTGGGATTTCATATCTTTTGGGGCGTTTTAGTGATCATAGAGTGAATCCTCCTTAAAGCATTCCTGGATTGTTTTGGTACCTTTGCACATGTTATAAACAATGCTTGTGATATTCTTTTATCTCAACTCTCTTCTCTATGTATAAAAGGGGATATGATTTTGGTGCAAATCTCTTAGCCTAAGAGTGTTAGGATTATCTTGTCGGTTTGGAAGAATGTAAAAGTAATCTTCATCTTAGAATTATTCTCTTAAAGGGGGATAAACCACTTACTCATATGGATGTATGTACAAGTTTGATTGCATGGAAGTCTGACAACAATTTGGAAAACTATTTTGAAAATGATTTGATTTTTGGAGGTGAACCTGACGGGGGCTGACCTTGCTCCTACATATCTCACAGTGAAGAATCAAAGATCACATAGTTCTTAAAAAAGACTTTTTGGCCGGAGATGTTTGATATTTTTATATTTTTGAAAACTTTATATATTTTTTGGTGTTTTTGAACTATTTGAAAATAAGTGTGTCACACGATGTGAGCGGTCAGACAAATATTAAAAGAGATAGAAAATAAAAAAAAATTAGTATTTTTTGTAATTTTTCTATTTTTTGTGAATTTTTTTGATTTTAAAATATTTTTGGTTTTTGAGAAAAAAAACATGTACAAAAAATAAACGGGACAAAAATAAAATGAAGGCAAAAAAAAAAAAAAAAAAATGGAGGGGAAAGGAA
>Ga0214543_1004878_pt1 | contig 25146 bp, 15 predicted proteins | sample CNSS2metaG_FD_160094 | JGI IMG/M metagenome (GOLD analysis project Ga0214543, IMG submission 160094) | Root nodule microbial communities from cowpea collected in UCLA plant growth center, Los Angeles, California, USA - CNSS2 | ecosystem: Host-associated > Plants > Roots > Nodule | place: USA... | reverse complement strand
GGGTATTCACAAAAGCATGGTATTGACTACAATGAAGTTTTTGCCCCTGTAGCTCGGATGGATACTATTAGAATGGTAATAGCAATTGCTGCACAACGAGGATGGAGTATCTATCAATTTGATGTCAAATCCGCTTTCCTACATGGAACCTTAACGGAAGACGTGTATGTTGCTCAACCAAAAGGATATGAGAAGAAAGGAAGTGAACATATGGTTTATAAACTCCACAAGGCTTTATACGGTCTAAAAGAAGCACCACGAGCTTGGTTTAGCCGCATTGAGTCTTATTTTGTTTGTGAAGGTTTTCAGCAAAGTCAAAATGAGCAAACACTCTTTTTCAAATGGAGCAAAGAAGGTAAGATTCTTATCATCAGTGTTTATGTAGACGATCTTATATACATAGGAAATGATGAGCTTATGATGAATCATTTTAAGAAATCCATGCAACAACAGTTTGAGATGACAGATTTAGAAAAAATGAGATTTTTCTTAGGCATTGAAGTGTTGCAATGTTCTAATGGGATTTACATATACCAAAAAAAATATGCTCAAGAAATTCTGAGGCGATTTGGCATGGAAGAAAGTAATTCTGTCAACAATCCTATTGTGCCAGGAAATAATTTATGTAAAGATGAAGGGGGAGTCAAAATTGACGAAACTCATTTCAAACAAATGGTTGGTAGTTTGATGTACATCACTACCACCCGACCAGATTTGATGTTTGTGGTCAGCTTAATTAGCAGGTATATGACTCAACCAACAGAAATGCATGCTAAAGTGGCTAAGAGAATTCTTAGGTATTTAAAGGGTACTGAAAATTATGGGATTCTATATAAAAGAGGAGGAACTGAGAAGCTATTGGGTTTTACTGATAGTGACTATGCTGGAGATGTGGAGGATAGAAAAAGTACATCAGGATATGTGTTCCTAATGAGTGAAGGCAGTGTTGCTTGGTCCTCCAAAAAGCAACCAATTGTCACACTTTCCACCACAGAAGATGAGTTCATTGCAACAGCTGGATGTGCTTGTCAAGCAATTTGGATGAGAAGGGTCCTAAAGGAGTTAGGATTGGATCAAACAGAAAGTACTCTGATAATGTGTGATAATTGCTCAACTATCAAATTGTCCAAAAACCCAGTTATGCATGGAAGGAGTAAACACATAGATGTAAGGTTTTACTTCCTCAAAGACCTCACAAGAGATGGGGTCATTGAGCTAGTTCATTGCGGAACACAGGACCAAATTGCAGATATTATGACCAAGCCTTTAAAATTGGATTCTTTTCTGAAATTTCGAAAACTGCTTGGAGTGTGCGAAATTCCAACTTTAAACAAAGTGCATGGGTGCAATTAGTTTAAGGGAGGGTTTGTTGAAATATATTTGTTGAGTCTGTTACGGGATTTGTTTTTTATTCTGTTATTTTGTTTGTGTCAGTTACAATTGTATTTCTGCTGTTATTTAAAGGCTTGGCTGCCATTCAATAAAATATTCATTCATCAATTTGTTTAAATATACTATATTAGTTAACATATGGTACGTTTTCTAAAAAATAAAAATTATAACAAAATGAACCATAATTTTCTTTAAAAAATAAAAACTAAAATAAAGAAAACATATATTTTTAAAAACTTAATATTCTAAGTTTAAGTTTGACAAACACTAAGGTAAATTATTGTGTTCAGAATATTGTTTGTTTTGAAAATATAACTTCATTATATTTTAGTTTTAAAAAATGCTTGTAGGGAAAAGGGTATATAAATTATCTTCATAAAATTTAATGTTGTGTTTGGAGTTTACAATTTCAGAAAGTAATTAATTTATTTGGAGATTTTGAAATTTTTTGAAATAAAACGACGGTGAAATGACTTAAAAAAATTGAAATTGAGAAATTTTAAGAATGTATTTTAAATAAATAAAATAGTAAAATTTGAAATTCACTCAACAAGGAAGAAAATTGAAATTTTACAAGTTGTGGAATTTCTCATTGGTCAAGATGAAAAACTTTTACAAATCCAAAAAGTCAAGTCACATCTTCAACTCAGGTCGAGTCGTTCTTACATATAGCTCGGGTCAATCCGACTCGACTATGATATCAGAACGACTTGACTCGACATTTGGCCAAAGCTGGCTCGTTTTTATCTATAGCCAGGAGCAACTCATCTTGGCCATCTGCCTAACTGACTCAAATCAACCTTTCACCTAAGTCGACTCAACTCAACAATTCAATTCGTCCAGCTAAGCTGGACCTTTGTCTCGAGTGACTTGACTCCACATTCGGCCCAAACCTACTCAGTTCTACCTTAGCCTTGGGCCTACTCGACACGTCCTTTAGGTGGTGCCAAATCGTATCAAACTTTAACTAGGGTTAACTCGTCTCGACTTAGCTTGACTTTCGGTCAAGGCCAACTTGTCTCAACCTCTAACCCAGGCCAACTGGTCTCAACTTACGATCAAGCCGACTTAGCTTAACCTTCTTCCCAAATAGGCTCGGTTCAACCCTCTGACTTTAGTCGACTAATCTCAAAATTCGGCCTAAATCGACATGGCTCGATCTTCAAGCCTGAGTGACTTGACATTGCCTTTGGCCCGGGCCTACTCGACTCGACCTTTGACCCGTGCATGCAAGTCTTGAACTTTGGCCCATTTTTTTAACCATTGGCTCGAGCCTAGTTGACTCAAAATTTTTCTTTAACCCATTTGACTCAACCTTGGATATGTGTCGACTCATTTTTAAACTTCGACCAAGATCGATTCATCTCGACTTATGGCCTTGGTCAACTCATCTAGAGCTTCGACCAAGGCTAACTTGTATTTACCTACGACTAGGGTCGACTTGTCTCAAACTTTGTTAAGGGTTGACTCACCTCAACCTTCCGTTAGGCCAACTCAGTTAAACCTTCTACCCAAGATGACTTTGCTCGGCCCAAGGCTCGTACTTTAACTTGGCTTACTCGGCTTGACCTTCAGTTCACCCCGACTATTCTCAACTTTCATCCTAATTCGACTCATCTTAATCTTCGGTTAAGGCAAACTTGTTTCAACCTTCGACTAGGCCCGACTAGTCTCAACCTCTGTCTAGGATCGACTAGTCTCGACCTTTGGCCCAAGCTGATTAGTATCAAACTTTGACTGATGCCAAGTAGACTAGACCTTTTACTGGAGTCAACTCTGCTCGACCTTTTGCGTAGTCAACTTGGCTCTACCCTTTGATTCAGCAAAAAATGAATAAATAAAATAAAATAGAGTACTTGTGGTACTCTAATCCTTCTACAAAGAGTTACAATATACCTTCTACAAATAGTTACTTGGACAAACCTAGCTTAACCTTCAATGCTGAAGGTTGAGTTAGTTTAGCTCGGGACGAAGGATGAGCGGAGTCGACCATGATCAAGGGTTTGGACGATTGGGTTGGATAAAGGTCAAAACTAGTTAGCTTATGCGGAAGGTCGAGCTGGATTAGCTCGATCCAAAGATCTAGCCAAATATTTTTAAAATAGAATTTTCCTTAACAGAAAAATTAATTTGCTTTTTCCAAAAAAAAAAATAATAATTGAAATTCAAGATATTTCAATTACTCCATCGAAACAAATTATTTAAGAAATAAAGATAATTCAATTGTAAGTAATTCAAATACCATGTATTTTTTTTAAATTGTTAAAATTTCTTATCTAAACACAGGGTAAAAGATTACATACTTTCGAACCAGAGAGTATTTGAATATTCTAAAAGTATTTGAGTATTTTAAAAGAATATTCAAAAACCTGTTACAATACTTTAACAATAGTAGAGTTATCAAAACGGGTAACCCGACTCGACCTGACTTGACCCACCATGGGTTGATCACTTAGTGAGCCAACTCAACCCGGCTCACTTATTAGCGAGCCAAAAAATTCGAACCCGACCCGGCCCACCACGGGTTGGTGGGTTAAATGGGTTGGCTCACGGGTTCACTTAATTAAAAAAAAATATTATTTTTTTTTTCAGTCAAAACTAAATTATAATTCTAATTAAAATCTAAATAAACTTTAATACAATCCAAATACAAACCAAAATCACAAAAATACAAATTATCTATGTGTTGGCTAAAAAAATTAACCTAACATAACTCAAATGCAAAGCCCAACTTAACAAAAAAATACTTATGCGATCCTTTATTTGCGGGTTGGTGAGCCAATCCGGCTCACCACCGGTTCAACCCAAGTGAACCGAGTTCTAGGTGAGCTGCGTCAAAAATCAACCCATATTACAATTTGTAAAAAAATTTTAATCAAACCTGATCGAACTTGTGATGAGCCAAATTGACTCACGAGTTCCAACACATTTTGATAGTTCTAAACAATAGAATAAATATTGAGATGCCAATTTTAAAATTCAGATATTGTCTATGCAAATATTTAATGTGAAATAATAAGAAAATAAATTTCAGTATTTGAATATTCTAAAAAGTATTTAAAAGAATATTCGAAAACCTGTTGCAGTACTTTAACAATAGAATAAATATTGAGATGCCAATTTCAAAATTAAGATATTGTCTATGCAAGTATTTTTGTTTCGTTAATCTAAATTATTTAGGAGATTGAAAAAATAATGATGAATTATACAAATTTATGTGTTTATTATTACTAAATTAGACTTGTCCATTTTAGCAGCACTAAACGCCAAACCAAACAAACGTTAATTTGTTGAAACTTGTCGTTAACGACAAAGGTGTGAATGAAACGGCACTGCTTAGTTAAATGAAACGGCAAAGTGTGAGACACTTAGAGCGATTGCGTTTCTTCTGAAAAAATCACGTGTCGCGTTCATATTACCCATGTTTCTTACAACTAGCATAGTTTCGTTTGAAAAAAATAGTTTATAAGATAATTAGTTTTAACCTAATTATTGGTCTACTATTTTTTCTAAAATGGTTTAAACCATATATGATATGTTGATCTTAATTTATTGATTTAACTGCGTGTAATAGTTCTTTTTAACTAAAATTTTGGTTAAAAATGGATATAGAGATATAGAGGTTAAATAAGTAAATAAAGTATACACCATAAAGTAGTTACAAAATTTAATCATTATTATTAATTGTTATAGATGAAATAATGTGTCTTAGTTAAATTTTCTTTTGCATCTTAACTTTCTAACTATTCTTTTCATTTTTTATAGAATAGATGAATGTAGTTAGACGAGTTATGAGAGGAATAAATTTTATTGTTGAGTTTGTTGATTATGAGATGAGTTTTGGGTGTAGTGTCTGGCTATTAAATGTAGGTTAACTACAAAAATATTTTAGACCTCAAATTAGTAATACCTAAAAATAATAGTATGAGAAGTGAAAGAAAAATGATTTAGTATTTCTTTTCATAAATGCTTATATTTAGAGATCTTTTGGACTCCACGTATAAAACTAAGTAATAGAAAATAGATTTGATTTCTTACTTGCACTCCTTCCACTCTATTTAACTAAGGTGATTGACTAGTTTTCATACTTAATTGAGTTCCAATATTTGTGATAATCGAAATGTAATTATGATATACTCGAGAGTAAATAAGTATAAGTCCTCCACATTCAGAAGTATATTAAATAATTAATCGAGTAAATAGTCACTTGGTTGTCCATTTTAGCGGTATGAAAGAGTTTTGTAATATAAACTCTTTAAATTGGTATTATTGGTTCATTTGTCTAGTGAGAAGCTACAAGTTGTTGTGACACTCCATTCCTTGACTCTCATCTCGTTATCCAGTCTCACACCAATGATGAGAGCTTCATACTCAATTTAGTTGTTGGTTGTCTTGAAGTCAAATAATTTAATTAGGTCCTTCAAATATAACACCAACTCCATTTTCCTTTTTATTTGAGGAGTCATCAACGCTTAAGGCCCATCATTTGTGCTTTTCGTTGAGTTTAGACATCCCAGCAAAAAAGTCTATTAGGAACTACACCTTCATGATCCTCGACTTTCATATTGTAGTTTGAGTTATGACAATTGTATCGACCACATTACCATCCTCCCTATTAATTCAATTTTATTTAACCCTTAGCTTGTAACTATAATATCAAAACTATGAAAATAAAGGAATAACCGTCTTGTTGACAGAATGAGGAAGAGGACGAGCTTCTCGATACCACTACTTGGCAAGTTGAATGCTTTGTTCATGAAGTTGATATATTTTTTAAACATTCATCGTAAAATTGGAGAGGAAACAAATAAGTAGATGATGAAAATTGTGTTTTATGGTGTACTAACGAGTAAAGAGGCAATGTCATGCTTGATGTTTAGGGACATCTCTTTACACTTGTGTTTCTAATCAAATTTTTGTGAACCCTTATTCAACTTGAAATAGGCTTGACATTCTTCTCCAACTTTGGGAGGAGTTAAGATAGTGAGGTAAGTTTATTGTTCAAACATTGAGCTTTTTTAATGTTGTTGTGGCTCCTTAAGGATAACATGGTTGCATACTTGTTAGGGTTTACTTTTGCACCTTTGTTGTGTAATAAAATCTAAAGAATTTTACACCACCTACACCAAAAAACACTTTTTTTTTTCTTTTTAAAATTTAGTCTTATGTTTTGTTGTCGTACCTTATTGAAGACCTTTTCTAAGTTTTGAGGGGATCTTCGATGATGATTGACTTAATGACCATGTCACCAACATTGACATCAATCGTTTTATCAAAGAGCTCCTAAGAGACTTCATCCAATACCATTGGTATATATTGTGCTTGAATTTTTCAAAATGAGGGAATAAATTTATGACAATAGTTGGCTCCATATATTATTAGTGCCATATTTTATTCTTTTCTAGGTACATTATAAATTATTATACCTAGAGTAAGCACCTAAAAATTGAGAGTTCACATTTTGTGTTGTCGACTAGTTTTATAAAGGATATGTATCCTCACCTATTGTTGAACTATATGTTCATGACCACATAAGTGAACTATGAGGTGTAGGGGAATTCTCTTTTACCTTTAATGATAAGTTAACTTTTTACTCTATCATTTGTCGATGTTCCTCTCATAACTTTCCTTTTCATTAGGTGTCATTAGTTTGGCATAAGGAATGATAATGAGTTTAAGATGCTAACATTGAAGATTTAAGCAACACTTATTGATTTAATTTAATGCTCCCAACCACTTGGATTTAAAGATGGATGTCTAGAAGAGTTGACCTTGTAGTTAATCTTGTTTTGAGTTGTAATTCTTAGGTTTAGGTTGTGTTTGGGTGAGTATGTGATGCTTGATATTGTGTTATTTGTTGTGCTATAGTTGTTTTCAAACGATTGCAATTTATTAAAATTGATTTTAACTCGTTGCAATGTTCACGACCTTTCTAGAAACACAAGCTTAAACATTTCAATTGGTTAAAATCCTATAGCTTTTGTTTAGGTCAAATTCGCCAAGTTTCAACCAATTGATTTAAATATTTTCAACAACTTATTTTATATTGTTTTAATACGTTAAAATAGATTTCAACATTTTTATTTTATCAATTCAACATAATTTGTCTCTATGTTGTCTTAAATAGTAAATTCAAAATAGTTGTTTATGTATTTTTCTTTTTACCCATTTGAAAAGCGAAAAGATCTTTCTTGTAGTTCTCTTTAAAATATTTTCTAAAGGTTAAGATTCAAGTGTTGGATCTCATTCTTATTTTGAATTTGACATTACTTTTAGAGGGAGTTATTCTTTGTACTTTATTTTTCAAGTGATTTTGCTTCATTTTTTTTCTATGCTTTTTGTGATTGGTTTCTTAACTAGGGTCCGCTTGGCCTTGCGTAAATCAGATATCTTGTCCTAGGCTACTCTCTTCCCTTCTTCGTAAGGTATGCTCAAGAAAATGAACCCAAAGACCAAATCAATGTAACTTACACTTTTCTTTGAAATGAGGCTGTTATAGAGGCAAAGGCTTTTGCAGTTCCAGAGGGCTCTCCCAACAGACTTAATGTATGTTATAGCTCCATAAAGTGTGAGTTTGGCCTCGGGATAGAGAGAAAGCTATGAGTTCTCGTTGTCTTTCGACCCCTTCCTTTGGCCACGTTTACCATCTCTTGTGATAGGATTTCACAAAAGATTGCAAGAAATCTTATAGGATTCAAGATTTTATGTTGTGTAGTATTTCTTATTTTTCTTGTAAGGAACTTGTAAAAACTAAAATTAGTGGGTTGGTCACTAACAAATTTAAATTTTAAATTTGTTGGTCTACAACAAACCTAAGATTTAAGTCTATTGGTTGATAACATGTTTAAAATTTAATTATGTCAGATCTAAATATGATGTACAACAGACTTAAAAAACTAGAAGTATAAGACTTAAAAGCCCTATTGTGTAATAGTGATAAAACTTTGGTGCACTACTTGGTTCATTAATTGAAAATTTACCATGTACTTTCCAAAAGTAAGTCAATTTTCTTCATATTCAACTTGAGGGTGAATGTTGACTTCTTCTACCAAGGTTGATTTTTCTCTGTCTTCTAATTACTAGTGACCTCCATTGTTTCAACTTCAGTAGTGTCATGTCAATAGTAATTTTATATAAGTTAATTTTTTCTCTTCAAATCCTAATTTTATATAAGCTAAAATCCTTGAAATTTTATAAAATTTGAGTAAAGATTTAGTTTCTAATCTTAATTATTGTCCATATTAATATTAAATAAAAATAAGAACTTATACGCAGAAAGAATAATAAAAAGACTAATTTTGATTAATTTTAAAAAATAAAAATATAATTATGAACAAAATATAAAGAATCAAAGTAGACAACTCACCTTAATAAAAAAAAATCAAAGATGTATAAATAAACAATAGGGCAAATAGCAATTTATACAATGTGTGTATAAATTTCTGGTATACATATATGATATAGAATTATTGTGTGTACAATAATTCCAAGCACTATTATTGTTAGAATGTGGAAGAGAACCGTGTAATAAATAATGATTAAAGTTAAACTAATTGGGAAAAAAAAAAAAAGCAGGCGACAAAGGTGCAAAAAGTCATCCACTACCTGAAATAAAAAAAATAGTCCAATGTTTGTAATATAGTGATAAAGTAGGGGTGTTTGATTATTCTTAGAACAACACCTTGAAATAAGTCCACGTACATCTCTTGTAATGTGCCTATATATATATGGTGTTGGAGCTTGCCATAGATCACAGAAGAGTGACACCAATTTTAAACGCAAATTGCTCTCTCATAAAACAGTTTATCAGAAAGGAGGAAGAGAAAGTTAAGCAATTCTACAAAGTTATCTCTCTCTCTCTCTCTTGAAACCTTTAAATCAAGATCATCATGGAATGGAGAAAGTGCTACTTGGATGTGATATTGGTGCCTTTGGGGTTTCTTACAAGCATTGGCTACCATTTCTGGCTGTGGCATAAGGTTCGAACTCACCCACACACAACCATCATTGGCATCAATGCCAGTGGTCGTAGAAATTGGGTTAATGCCATGATGAAGGTACATATCTTCTTTCTTTTCATATTTTCTTTTTTGTTAATTCTCCATTCATTTTCCAAAGTATGTCTTGAAAATTCAAGTATAAATGGAAAAATTGAACGTCTTATAATAAATAAGACTTATAAATTTATTTTGGGTTGGAAGTGATATATATATATAGTTTTATTAATATACCCATGGGTGTGATCCTTTTTTACCATTACTTATTATCATGATTTGTTTTTCAAGTCATTACAAGAACTTTTGCTTCACACGGTTAAATGCCCGATAGAAACTTGTCTCAGATTGTAACTTATGTGGCAAATGAAAAATTGCAGGTTAAAAGGTTAATTTATAATTGTACCAAAAATAAATGACGTGTTAGTGACATTCTTTTGTAATTACTAGTAATAATTTTACAAATCTTACACGCGTTTTTGCCTATTAAAAAAAAAGAAAAAGCAAATCGTACATCCGTTAAGCTTAATTTAGTTGTTGGAAAAGGTTAATTTCTACAGTTTTCTTTGGTCTTGATCTATGTTCTATGTTAACTCTAAATTGTTAATCTGTAAATACCATCATAAAAATATAAATTTGGTATAATGAGTGAAAAGGTCTTAGATCCCAAATTAGGATGCCGATATTTTTTTGTATATTACTTTATAAAATACTTTGAATTTAATTACTAGGTCATATATATTATCATACAATTTATGAAAATATAAACACCTAAATTTCATAAAAAGTGTAAACATTTTGATACCAGTGGTTTTGAGTGCTTTTTCTTCTTCTCTTTTTTAAATTGATGGTACTAAGGAAGATAATAATCACATAAAGTAAAGCCCTGTTAGAAATATTAAACTATATTAAAATTGAGTTTTAAATAAGTGTAATATTTATAGACTTTAATAATATTTACTGAGATCAATTATATACTAAATAGGTGATTTAGAGTGAATTACCACTAAATAAGACTGTTTTTACAATTTAGCTAACAATTTTACACTTCAAAAAATAAAAAAGAAATACAGCAAAAAATAATTAGTTATATTACGATAATTCTGATTGGTGAAGGTATGAGAACAGTGTATTATATTCTATACCTTCGGTTTCAGCATTTCAGGAATCATATTTTTCTGTATAAAGTTTTGGCAATGAACACTATCTATTACCTTGTATTGGAATATTTATGCATATATCATTTCCTTGGAGAATAAGTTCATGGAATAATTCCACTGAGGATATTGCAAGTTAACTAATTTCATATTCCTTGGCATTTAGCATTTATTTATTTATTCTTGTTCTGGATACATATAAATGCCCCTTTAACAAACCATGCATAAACAGAAAAACACAGAATGTTCTTATGGTGGTTAACAGAGTATCCATAAATAGATAAATTTCATGACAAATCCACGAATTAATCATAATATATTCAAAGATATACGTGCATAACAATGCTTTAGAAATTAGATTTAAATATATTAAATTTTTACTCCATTTTTAATTTTAATATTTATAAAATTTAATTGTATGTGTCATCCTCATTTTTGTCAAATTGAAAAATTCTTGTACACTGTTATTAAATTAAATACAAATTAATTAATTTTTATATTATTATTTTAAATTTTAATATTTAAATTGTACACATACATGTAAGAACACGTCTGTCTCCTTAAGTTTATAAAAATATATTCAATAACTTTTATTGAATATATATATATATATATATATATATATATATATATATATATATATTTCTATCTAATAGTTGAATTGAAAATTTATATCACTAAATTTATGTCTAAAAGATCATATATACTCCATTCATATTTATCAAAATCAACAAAATATATAATTATGAACTATTTAGTTGTAAGTTTAATGACATTTCATAAAAATTAATATATATACAATCAAAGTATTATGTGATTACATTTTAAAAGAAAGTATTTTATAAAAATTATGTGTATGAGTTGAACTTTCTCATATATACACACGTGTACTTAGGAATGTCAAAAAAATCCGTATCCATGGTATTTGCGAATAAAATTCGCAACGGATAGGAAGTTGATATTAAAAATGGATACCTGCGGATAACGAATACGAGTATTTTTTTATACCCATGTGTTAAAGGGGCAGGTACGGGTATTATAGTATCCGTACCGTAGATACCCGTACCCGCTATATTTTAATTTAGATTAAAAAAATTTAAAAAAAAACATGATTAAAACATTAACACATTGAAATCAAATGAGTTATTCTTTATCAATTGGTTTTAAAAGAAATCTTTATATCTTTGTAAACGGTCATTCAACACTATTTAAATGAGTTATATGTACTTTGTTTGGAACTTATAAATTTTATGTATTTATTATTATTTGAATTTATGATTAAAATATATTGTTAAATATTAATTATTTTTTGTAAATATCTGTGGATACCCATAGATACCGTGAATATTAAAAAATATGTAGATATCCATATAACAAATACCTGCACAAATATAAATATAAATACTGGACAAATATTTATTTAACAGATAAAATATAGATAGATATCCTGCGGGTACATATATCACAACCTGAAAAACAAATCAACATTATTCGGATTTAGTGCGTGCTGAGTCGTGAACAACATGCGGTGTTTCCTAATCTTTCTTATTCCTTAAAAACGTTGTCCCACGATGCAATGTCCCAAGATACAAAAAAAAAAGTTATCTTTTAAATCATAATTAAACGAACATAACTTCAACTATATATCTAATTTCTTAAACAGTGAGAAAAAGAATAACTATATTTGCGAATTCTTCACTCTATGCATATAACAAGTCTTGTCATGGTACGGAAACATATCCTTTAATTTTTAAGAATATTAAAACAAATCTCAAATCTTATCTTATTTACCCAAACCAAATCTGTTATATTATGTGAATGTTCCCCAACAAGAACATTCACCAGGTCTTTTCATCATTCCTAAAGTAAAAGAGAGTGTGATTGTAACCATTAACCATAGTTATATTATTTATAAATCTTTTTCGTATTCCTTTTAATAAAATGAAATTATTGCATTATTATGTTGGTAATTTTTATCGTGTTGCTTATTTATCTAGTTCTCGAAAAATATTTTTCTTATATTAGTTATAATTTATCCCCATCACCAAAGCATGGTTATTATTTTGAACAATAAGTCTAAAAACATATTTTTTATGATATTTTTATCATAGCACATAAAGATAAGTAATTTTATTAAATAATAAATAAAATAGTTAAAAAGAGAATTAAATGCATTGTTATTAACAAATACAACATATATTTTACCCAGAGACAATATATTAAAAAAAATTAACTATTAATATTTTTGGTTTTTCTTCCAAGTGAAAATAGTATATTATCATTTGCTTCCTATAACAAAAAAGAAAGAAAAAAAGACAGAGTAGCATTTGTCCTTGTATGATCTTCTGTTTACTTGTACGTTTCCAATTAATAATTATTGTTTCATAAAATGAAGAGCATTGATTAATCTGGGATTGAAAATTGTACTCAAATTTTTACAATAAATATATCTCTCTCTCTATATATATACTATTTATTCTCAGGTATTATTAAATAGTCCCTCCATATTTGTATACAACAAAAACACATTTTTAAAAATTCAAGTAAATTCTAAATTTTTTATTTTATTTAAGATAGTTTTGGAAAGCATCCCAATTTGAATTAATATTTGATTAAAGTATGACCATCCTTTAAACATTCCTTTCAGGGTCTGAGAGATTATTAATATTAGATGATTTAACTTTTTGTTTTTTTGTTTTGAAGTGTTTAGAAGTTGGTAATTGAAATTTATATGTTGATTAACACAGGACAATGAGAAGAAAAACATCCTGGCCGTACAATCACTGAGGAACACAATCATGGGTGCTACTCTAATGGCGACAACTTCCATTCTCCTCTGCTCAGGCCTAGCAGCAGTGATAAGCAGCACCTACAGCGTGAAGAAGCCACTGAGTGATGCTGTGTATGGAGCACATGGAGAGTTCATGGTGGCCCTCAAATACGTGACTCTCCTCACAATTTTCCTCTTCTCATTCTTCTGCCACTCTCTCTCCATAAGGTTCATAAACCAAGTGAACATCCTAATCAACACCCCTCAGGACCCCATGTCTCTGGTCACCCCACAGTACATCAATGAGATTCTGGAGAAAGGTTTCATTCTCAACACTGTTGGCAACAGACTCTTCTATGCAGGACTCCCTCTGCTGCTATGGATCTTTGGCCCTGTCTTGGTCTTCCTCTGTTCCCTCACCATGGTCCCAGTGCTCTACAATCTTGACTTTGTCTTCACCACTGGGAAGGGAAAGGTGGAGGCCAACCAAAACAGGGATTTTGTATGAGGTTACTGTGTCAATATCTCATGTAACAATAATGGAGAATTAGTTAATTTGTATTATGTGGGGTGACTCGATGAGTGAGTGAGGAGTGAAGTAGGTCTTTCTCCTCATTTTGATAATAAAAAATGTGCATGTATGCTTTCCCCACTGGAATGAGCTTTTGTGATGTTGACGATGATCAGTAGTTTCTATAAGTTAGGTTGTGAATAAAAAGCATACCTTGTGCATAGTTTTGATTTGCTTGGCATGCACTTTGGTTGGATGAATAAAATAAAAGGTTGGGATGCTTTTTTCTCTACCTCAATTAATTACAATGGTGCTAATTATTTGATATATTCTTAATTAATTAAAAAGTTCTTTATCCACTTTATGAAGTTTCATGTTAAAAAGTATATATGTACAATCATTTCTATAATGTTAATGTTGTACTATGATAATGTTTTTTATTGATATCGTGCAGCGAAATGTCTAACGTTATAATGTTGTACTATGATAATGGTTTTTATTGATATCGCGCAGTGAAATGTCTAACGTTTGGAAAAAATCAAGGGGTGAATTGGTTTTTAATATTAAAATTAATACTTTAAATTTTTTTTAAAATTTTACCGATTAATTTAATATTAGTTCTTTTAAATGCAACAGTAGATACAATAAAGAGATAAGGAAGAAGATTTAACACAAATATTTATACTGGTTTAGATCAAAAAATCATACGTCCAATTGTTAATCTCTTTAAACAAATAGATTAACTCAATCACTAAAAATATCAGATTATAATCAGATAATAAAAGAATAGAGAAAAGAAAACACCTCTCTTGAAGACACAAGAGATGAAAGAATTTTGTCTAAATGACACAGAGAACTCGACCTAGCTTTCCTAGCAACAACAGCAGCACTCAATCTCCTAGAAACCCTCTTAGGAAAAGTTATTGCTCTACCCACATTAGGCTTTTCAAAGCTTTTTCAAGAACACTCAGAGAACTTCTTTGCAAACACAACACTAGGACTCTAGCTCTCAAAAAAGGTAGTTTTGAAGTTGAACTGCAGTTCTTTAAATAGGGGTTTCGAAAATTAGGTTAAAAGCTGAACAGATATGTTCCAACGGCCAAGGATAATTGATTATTACTTATGATAATCGATTATTCCATTAGGTTTTCTGAAAACAAATTTTGAACAGGATAATCGATTATCCTGGGAGATAATCGATTATTCCAATAGAATTTCGAAAAATAAAATTTTGCACACATAATCAATTATCATTAGTGATAATCGATTATCACTGCGTTTTTTCCAAAAACGAGAGAACCTAGAGAGATGAAGTTTATGTTGCTGATTCTAAGTTAAGTAAAACTACTTTACAACAATACTTAATTTATTTTACAAGATAACTTTAAATATTTAACAATTTGTCTTCATTCTTGCTTGATCATCATTCAAAATCTCTAGGCTTCCTTCTTTTGTCAACATTTTTGTTTGTTTTTCTTCTATTTATTACTTTTTACATCTATTAATAATAAAAAATGAAAGTATACAAAATTATATTATTTAAAGTATTATGTTTTATCACATAAATAGCTGCAGTTTAATCTCATGCTTTTATTTAAAGTGTTTTAATACCAACTTCTCCATAAAAAAAATAATTAAGAAAACAAAATCTAAAACTAACATATAAACTAACACAAAAAACGCATACAATGTCACAAAAAACACATACAACGTCACCCAGAGGATGTCAAGCAAGCATAACACCACATTAAACATGATTCGTAACATTTTTGTAACTTTTTGTACAAAATTGACATCAATTCCTTCTTGTTCCGATGCCAAAAATGAATTAAACGCCGGCCTACCTAGTCTCCAACGTCAACAATTTAAATGATGTCGGTCCCTATCATGCCCGACTTCATAAGCTTTCTAAAACTTTACAAGAAGTAGCACAAGTCTTATTTTGCTGCACTACTCCTTTGTGGTTTCTTCTCAAGCTTACACAACGACTTCGACGACAAGCTCCGAAGGTGTTTTTGGCTTCCTTTGACTCACATTCTAGTTGTTACCATGTATAAGAAGTCTTTTTTATTTTTTTTTTTCGTTTTGACCGAATGGTCTTCCTGATTAGTACATTTTCAAGCTTCCAAGGTCAATCTGCATCCACAACGATGAGGCCCCTAAGATGGGGTTTTTTTTTCACTACTCTTGTCATGTGCTTTCGTTGTCAACTTTGGTTTTTGATATAAGGTTAGTTCTGGATGAAAATACATTGCATTTTGGTTATATATGTTGATTGCATGTGATGCCATTGGTTATATTTTGTCTTTTCCATTAGTTCAAGTAAATCCAAATTAATTAAAATCTGGATTACTAGCACAATGTAGTCCAATAAATGAAAATACACTAATAATAGACAATTAGGTAATAATAAACAATCAAGATGGGTACATAAAAGAAAGAAAGTTAGGGGAAATAAGGGCTCTTTACCTAGCTCAACATGACTTGGAACAAGCCTAACTTGACTTGACTTGGACTTGATTTATCTTGACCTAACGTGAGCTCATCCTAACCGAGGCAATATTGACAAACTTGAGATGGTGTCAACCTAAATTAACATGTCTTAAGTCCAACTCAACTTTCTTAATTTGGATTTGAATTGAATAAATATTATTTATGTATTATTTTTTAATCGTTTTCTTTACTCTAAAAATTAACTTATGGGTTGATTCTAACCCATGAAACTTTTATCGTCATTTTAACTTTATAAACATTTTGCTTTTTGTGAATTTTATTACATTAAGTCATGTGGATCATAGCGAATATTGAACCAATGCCATTTGGAATATGTTTGTTTCACCATTTGAGCATCCAAATGTTCGTTGAAGAGTCATTGAAAATCACACTCACTTGTTTGAATTTTATTTATTTTTTTCTTACGTTTTGTTGAGTCAAAGATGCCTAAATGGTCGTTGCATTCAAAGCAACACCAATTGTGTTTTTTTATTGAATGAAGTTTTACTTTTCCTTTCTTCCATTTAAATTTCAACTACCCACGATAAGTCTTATTACTATCAACATTATTGTCACCTACCTACAATATATATGAGCATGAGAATGATGATCATATAAGTGAAGAACAATCATTACTTTATCTGTTACCTCTTCAACAGATATGGATCATGTTCGAAACTCAATTAGAGATCGAATTATAAGTTATACGTAACTTATATTATATTGATTTTGATATTATATTTTCCTGTCTTATATTTATATTTTAATATTTTATTTATAATATGTATTTCTTTTCCTCCGATGCAATTGTAACATCCCATTTAATAGTTTTTTAAGCTACTAAACAAAACATTATATTATGATCTAGCAAAGCAGATAGTCAGAATAAGCACACATGAGTTTAATACAGTCATCCCAAGTAACCGTTTAAATGTCCAACTACTAGCATGACCTATGCTAAGGAAAGGATATAACATGTATGTTCCTGCAGAGAACAAATAAGATATGTCAGACACAAGCGTTACCTTAACCCAATCCATAATCTCCTTAGTAGGCTTCCTCTCGGCTGGTATATGTCGTTTGGGATATCTCGGTGTGGACTGGTTTGGACCCGAGAGGGGTTACCTGCGGAAGAGACTCCAATGCTCAAGTCAGCAAAAACTCTCAGAAAGTCAAATCTCGTAATTAAGGGAGTAATGAATGCGTACCTTTAATTGCTGAAGTCCATACATATTTATAGATTATTAATTATGCTTAGCCACATCATGGGCTGGGCCCTTGTTTGGGCCGTAGGTGAGCCTGGGTCTTGGGCCAGGCCTCTTAGAACGATTATTGTGGGCCCTTAGGGGCCTTGCGGGTAGTGCTCTGAATTTGTCAAGTTCTTGCTTAATCATCCTAAGTTAGCGGCTTAGGCCGGTTACCCTTTAACGGCTTAGGCCGAGTATTGTTAATCATTCATACATGGTGATTACTTGCATCTTTGGGGGCTATATAGGCGGCTTTTATGGCTATAGTCGGGTTAAACCGGTTGGGTGTGGTACAATAGTCCCCCGATCGGTATAGCTATAGCAGAAAAGGATTAGAAGCGTGTTTGGCTAGGCCGGCTCGGTGTGGTACACCAGTCCCTCAGCCTTTAAGTGTGAGGAATAGTGTTAAGGCTTGGTATCTGAATAGGTTTGAGATAGGTGAAGAGGTGGCAGATGTCAGATGTCTAATCAAAAGGGTTTTGCGTCGTCATTTTTGAGCATTGTGACCTTTGGTGTGCATTATGATGCTTCATATGGGTTGTGACTTTTGGCGGGAAAATGTTGTGTCATTTGGAATCATCGCTTATAAATGCGGATTGCATGGAGAGTTTGTTTTTGTTGGCTTATTTGTAAGAATTCTGAAATCAGAGATTTGCGTGCATTAGAACTGTCCGACTAGTCTCTTGTATCTGCCGGCATATTTCATTCTCAAAAAGGTATGTCTAGTACTAGTGATAATGTGTCGTTGTCATCGTCAAGTAGTGGGAGTATGCGGTCTAGAGAGAATGTAGGTAGGCATCTTGAGGAGGGGAGTGTTAGCCCAATGGATGTGGTGGGGAGAATTCCAATGGAGACGATAACTGAAGTGAGGGAAGACCCTCCCGAGGAGATAGCGGAAAGTAGCTGGCCAGCCAAGGCCGGTTACGATTGGGTTGTGGCTGATGTTCGAAACCAGTCGTCATTGTTCCAATGGTCCAAGTTGCTGAACTCATGCTGAATTGTACTCCTGTGATATAGTGTCATTGGAGCGGGTGAGCGTTGTTGAGCGTGTTTGTCATGGGCAAGAAGGAGCTACCGACAAGTTTTTTTTATATGTATATGTGCCATTTTTCACAACTGCATGTTAGGTTGTCGCTAGACGAATTTGCTATGGGGGTGCTCCGCCTATTAAACGTAGCGCCTACTCAACTACATCTAAACAGTTGGGCGTACTTGCAGGCCTTTCGTGTCCTTTGTCAATCGTTGTATCTGCAGCTGTCTCCCCTTGCATTTTTATACTTTTACGACACGAGGCCTCGACAACCGACAACATGGCTATCCTTGGTGAGCAGGCCGAGTATAAGCAGGTTGGATGCATTTACGCAATTGTTCAAACACTTCAAAGATGGGTTTTTCAAAGTTGTAGTGAAGGAGGGAAGGAGGTCGCATTTCCTCAACGCAGTTGGGAGTACCAAATTCCCTTTTAGCTGGATGGGTAACCCTTGGCGGTATAAGGATATGAGTACCGATGAGTTATCGGCAGCGGATAGGGAGGTGGTGGAGGTGCTGATGAAGTTTACGGATAGATTGTCCACTAAGAGCTTAGTTAGGGTTTATAATTTGATTCATCCGATAATTGATATTGAAGGTATCTGTTTGTGATTTCAACTGTTTCAATGTGTCTAAGTTAAACTAATCAAACTTTGGTGTGTTCAATGCAAAACAAATGGCTCAAGTTGGGAAGAAGAATTTGACCATTTTCCAAGCGCTGAGGAAGGAGAAGGCTGTTAAAGCAAAAGTGGCAGAAAACACTGAGGTCTTAAATTTACAAGAGTCATTGGTGGAGGTGCATGTACATGGCGGCACCAAGAGGAAAGCCGAGTTGCCGACCAGGCGTGGCAGAGGCAAAGATGTTAAGAAGGTGAGGGCTGCCTTGTTAGGGCAGGGGTCATCTAGTGGCGCTAAGGGGCCGGAAGCCGGTTTGATTGAGTTGCTAGAGACAACCGTTAGGAAAGATATTGAGATTAACATGACGGAGACGCTGATTAACTCCATTGATAGTGTGGAGTCGGAACACCTGGTGAGGACGATGGTGGAGTTTAGCAACAAGGCTTTAATATTGGATCGCTGAGTTGGGTCGTTGTACCGAAGAGAGCTGAAGGAAGGGAATCGCGAGAAGTTGGAGGAGCTGCAAGGAAAGGTTGACAAGTTTACGGAAGAAAAAGCTGCATGAGAGAAGGAGAGGGAAGAGTGGAAGGAGGAGAAAAAGAGGTTAGGGACCTGGAAGGTTCGCTGCTTGGACTCAGAGGAGAAGCTTAAAGGGAGGATAGCCGACCTTGAGGCGGACTATGACGAATTGAAAGAAAAACATGAAGGGGTAGAAGTCGAGCTCGAGGAGTTGAAAAGCTGCATCATTCAAGAGCACATCAATGGGTTTCAGAAAGGGGTGAGGCAGGCGGCCTTCTTCTGCAAGAAGGTTGATGTGGTGGATCCAAGGTTTGATGTGAACAAAGATGTAATGGACGGCCAGCTCATCGATGAAGCCAAGAGCCACCCTAGAGAGGAGGTAGAGAAGGCCATGGCGGATGAAGATGCGAATGTGGGGGCGATCGTGGAGGGTGAAGGCGACAAGGCGGCTTAGGGTGTAGTTTTATGATTCCTATTGCTAATGAATCCTAAGTTTGTAATAACTCGTACAATATTTTTCATTACTTTTGAATGTGATGCATACTTGTGGATATGTTTGTTATGGTTGTTTGACGATAACATTCATGATAAGAACGCGCTTATTTGGTGATGTTGTTATGCATGTTATACGCTATGTTTTATGTTTATTTGTCTGGATATGTGTTATTGTTGTTGTTTGTTTGGTTAATGGGAGTAGTCGACCCAGGCCGCTTAAGGGTGGGGAACTAAAAACGAATTAAACATTAAGTTAAGGGTGTTCGACCCAGGCCGCTTACTTGTGGTAAGGGTGGGGAACTAAAACGAATTAAACATTAAGGCAAGGAGTGGACGTGAGGTTAAGAACCATTTGTTTTATTTATGAGATTTGGGGTGCCTCGTTAAAAACTCCCTGGCCAAAACCCTCCTTAGGGAAAAAAGACCAGGTGAGGAAAAAAAGTACACCCAGGGTTACAAGTATGTGTTACAATACATGTCTTTAACTAAAATAAAACTTGAGATGGGACACATTCCTTGTATTGGGTATTTCTTCCCCTGATAATTGTTCAAGCTTATACGCGCCTCCTCTAGCATCTTCACGTATTCGGTACGGGCCGCCCCAATTGGCGAAGAACTTGTCATCCTTCTTTCTTACACCACTGGCCATTCTCCAAACTAAGTCTCCCTTTGCAAACGATTTTGGCATAGGTTCGCATTATATTTTCTGGTCGCTCTCTGTTTGGTAGCTAAGTTGCGTATCTGGGTTTTTTCTCTTAACTCAGGTAGGAGGTCGAGGTGGGTGCTCATGTTTTGATGATTTTGGACTAGGTCGTATAGTTCACGGCGTAGAGATGGTTCACCAATTTCAACTGGTATCATGGCGTCTATGCCGTATACTAGGCTGAACAGATATTCGTTTGTTGCTGATTGAGGGGTACACTTGTAGGCGCACAACACTTCCATTAATTCTTCTGGCCATCGGCCCTTGGCGTTGTCCAACCGTTTACGCAGTTCTACTAGTATAACCTTATTTTCTGCCTCGGCCTGTCCATTGGTATGTGGGTGTTCAACAGAGTTGGTTACATATTTGATGCCTAGGCTAGTATAGAATTTAGCGAGTTCTTTGTCTATAAACACCCGGCCATTATTGGTGATGATTGTATGTGGGACGCCATATCGGCTTATAATATCCTTCCAAACGAATTGTTGGACCTGTTGGGCTATAATGGTGGCTAATGGTTTGGCTTCTATCCACTTGGTGAAGTAGTTGACGACTACTATCAAGAATTTTACTTGGCCTTTTCTCGGGGAGAAAGGGCCGAGAATGTCCCTAGTATGGAGAATATAGAATGGAGTTGTTCTTGTTTTTGATGGATGAGGTTGCCATGTTTCTGGCAAGGTATGCATCTTTTGACAAAAGCATGGCAATCGGCCTCCATGGTCGGCCAAAAGTAACTGGCGTGAAGGATTCTAGTAGTCATGGTGCGTGCGCCAGAATGATAGCCGCATATGCCTTCATGTAACTCTTTAATGATGTTCTGAGCTTGTTCTGCAGTGACGCATTTGAGAAGTGGTTGGTTGTATCCTCGTTTGTACAGGTCATCACCTATCATCGTGTACCTGGCGACTTTAGTTAGCCAACTCTTGTCAGCATCAGGTGGGGGGTTACCGATTTGGAGGTATTGGATGTAGGGAGTTGTCCAATTGTCAGCTTGGTGTTGGGTTAGGGTATGGCAAGTGTTTGTGATGGAAGGGGTGGATAGCGTTTGTTGTAAGGGTGATCAGTGGTGGCTTTTTAGCTCAATGCTAGCGAGTTTGGATAATATATCGGCTTTGACGTTTTCAGATCTGAGGATGTGTTGGATGCAGACTTGTTCGAAAGCATATTGGATGACTTTTCGGACCAGGTGATAATATTGTAGGAGGGTAGGGTCTTTGATCTGGGATTCGTCATTTAGATGGTCCACAGTAAGTTTGGAATCGGTTTTGCATGTGAGTGATTTGACACCAACTTCGCGGGCGAGGGATAAACCGACGAGGAGATCATTGACAAAGTCTAGGAGGCATGGAGCTTTGATGGGGTCCTGGGGTTCATAGCAGATGTTAAACTCGGATAATTTGATGGCCCAAGACGATATACAACGTGCAAGGTCTGGTTTCTGTAGTATCTTCTGGATGGGGTAGTCAGTTTTGACGATGATGTTGTGGTTTTGAAAATAGGGACGTAGGCGTCGCGCTGCGTGTACTAGGGATAAGACTTACTTCTCCACCATCTGGTATCTCGTTTAGGGATCTTATAGGGTTCGGCTGACGAAGTATACAAGGTGTTGAGTGCCATTGACCTCCTGAACTAGAGCGACGCTTACGGTGTGATCCTTAGCGGTGATGTAAACGAGTAGGGGCTGATGGGTGTCCAGCTTATGGAGGATGGGTGGTGAAGTGAGGGTGGTTTTTAGTTTTTGAAAGACTTGTTCACAATCGTCGTTCCACGTGAACTTGGCCGATTTTTTGAGCAGTTGAATGATGGGTTGGGTTTGTTCGGCTAACTTGGGAAGGAAGCGGGAGATGGCGGTTAGTCGGCCTATGAAGCGTTCTACTTCTTTGACACGGTTGGGGCTTCGCATCTCAATAATTGCATTGCACTTCTCAGGATTAGTCTCTATGTCGCGTTGTGTGATCATGAATCCGAGGAATTTACCACGATTGACGTTGAACACATATTTTTCAGAATTGAGGCGGAGGTTGTATTGTCTTAATGCAGAGAAGACGGTGGACAAGTCTTGAGCGTGCTGGTGATGACTTGGGGATTTGACGACCATATCATCGACGTATACCTTGACACACTTGCCCATTATATGGATGAAGACCTTATCCATTAGTCGTTGATATGTTACTCCTGCTTTTTGAGGCCGAACAGCATAACCTTGTAGAAGTAGTTGGCGTCGTCTGTAATGAAGGCGGTTTTGTTCATGTCAGATATGGCCATGGGAATCTGGTTCTAACCAGAGTATGCATCAAGAAAACTAAGAACTTTGTTACCGGCTGCACCATCGACAAGTCGGTCAATGTTGGGTAAGGGGTAGGCGTCCCTAGGACAGGCTTTATTGAAATCCGTGTAATTGACGTACATCCGCCATTTGCCATTAGCTTTCTTGACTAAAACCACGTTGGAGAACCAGGTGGTGTAGTGGGCTTCTTCGATAAACCCTGCGTTGAGCAACTTGTCGGCTTCGGCCTTGGCCGCTAAGCAACGTTCTTCACCAAGTTTGCATTTTTTCTGGGAGACATATCGGGCCTCCTTATAAATGGATAGTTTGTGGGATGCGACTTGAGCGTCAACGTGACGTAAGTCGGCAACTGACCAAGCAAAGAGATATGTGTTGTTGATGAGGGTAGGGGTAAGGATGTCGCCCTACTCATGTTGTAATCCAGTGCCGAGTTTGATGGGGCGTCCATTAGGGAGTTCCAGTGGTATGGTTTCTTTGACTGGGGTCTGGATCATCTCCAGATAAGACAATGTCAGAGCCAGGTGGTCGTTCAATATGATTAGTTTGAAGCATGGGGTGTTGGCGATGAAAGGTCCCCACATGTGTAGCGTTTTAATGTGAAAGGTTCCCACTAGGCAAGGAGGAGGTGTTGGCGATGAAATCGGTAAAAGGATGACGGCGTCTAGGTTGTGTGAATGAGAGCGAGTGAGGGGAGATGGGATGGTGAACAAGGGTAGGAAAAGTTGAAGTGAAGTTGTGAGGAGGGATAGATTGTATATGGCGGAGGTGTCTCTTTCTGGCAGATGATGTGGATCTGCCACTAGCAAAGCCACCAGAGATGGTGTTAATAGTGTCGCGTAGGGGGGTCGGTAGGGGTGATATTGGTGCGAGCCGATTGGGGGTCGTAGTTAGTGGGTTGGCTTGGACGTTTGTCATGGCGAGAATCGCGGGGAGGGCGTCAGTGGTCAGAACGAGGAAGGTGATCGGATCGGGGAGGGTGGTCGTCTCTGTTGATGAAGCGGCGGAAGTGGCCAAAACAAACCAACTCTTAAATCTTGTCTTGGATTGCTTTACATTCCTCAGTGGTGTGGCTGTGGTTTCGTTGATAGTGGCAATATTTAGTCATGTCCGCGTTGGGAGGAGTGGTCGTCTTGCGTGGTGGTGGGATGTGGTCAGCCTGTAGGACTTCGTCAAAGAGTCGGGATCGAGGAACGTTTAGGGGTGCATATCTGGTGAAGCGGTGTTGTTGGGCTTCTCAGGGTCTCGGGTCAGGCCTGGAAGGTTGTGTAGGGGGGTTGCTACAGAGGGTGTATAGTCATTGCAAAATTTTGTATGGAGAGTTTGCATCTCCTCCATGTAGACATAATCGACGGCGCGGAGTTTCAACTCATGCATGGAGGCGGGTGGGTGGAGCTAGACGTTGTTGGCGAAGGAGCTAGGTTTAAGAGTGAGTACATTGCATTGAAGTATCATTTCTTGATTGAGGTGTGGTGTGCGAAGGGAAGCCCTACTGAAACGGTCAATGAAAGCCCGGAGCGTGTTGTCTTATTCTTGTCTAACGCCGAGAAGTGAGATTGTTGTAGTTTGATGTGGGCGGCTGCCGGTGAAGTGAGTGGTAAAGATCTTGGAGAGGGTGTCGAAGCAGTCGATAGAGTATGGCGGAAGGGTGGTAAACCATTCGAGGGCAGGGCCTTTAAGGGTGGTAGGGAAGGCCTTGCAGAAAACAGCGTCATGAGAAGTGTGGAGGGCGACGTGGGTGATATAGACCTTGAGGAGTTCGTCTTGGTCGGTCTCACATGTGTAGCGTTCTAGTGTGAAAGGTTCCCACTGGACAGGGAGGGGGTGTTGGCGATGAAATCGGTAAAAGGATGACGGCGTCTAGGTTGTGTGGATTGGAGCGAGTGAGGGGGGATGGGATGGTGAACAAGGGTGGGAAAAGTTGAAGTGAAGTT
>Ga0214543_1004876_pt1 | contig 25152 bp, 13 predicted proteins | sample CNSS2metaG_FD_160094 | JGI IMG/M metagenome (GOLD analysis project Ga0214543, IMG submission 160094) | Root nodule microbial communities from cowpea collected in UCLA plant growth center, Los Angeles, California, USA - CNSS2 | ecosystem: Host-associated > Plants > Roots > Nodule | place: USA... | reverse complement strand
ATAAAAAATATTTAATTGATATATGGAACAATAAAAAAATGGGTATGGGTATGGGTATAAGAAAATACCCGTTACCCGGTGGGGATGGGGATGGGTCAAAAGTTGTATACCCGTTGGGTTTGGGGATTGGGATGGGGATGAATTTTTATTATGGGGATGGGGATGGGATCATGATACCCGTACCCGCCCCGCCCCGTTGCCATCCCTAGCTTCTTCTGATATTATAATTTTATTATGGTTCTTTCTTTTATTTAAACATTTTTAGAAAATGTTAAAGCATTTTTTAAATATTCACTTGATAAAATTTTCATTAATTATTTAAATAAATTAATTCATATTAGTTAAATAGAAAGTGAATATTTTTATTGTTTAAAAATTATAAATTTTAGAAAATTTAACTATTATTAATGATAATAATGAATCATCAAATTCAAAGTTACTTTGTTAGATTTTTTCAATAATTTAGTATAAAGTAAAATTAGATGTTGTAATAATTTTAAATGAACAATTAAATATTAGAAGGAAAAATTCACTTTGTTTTTCAACACTTCCATGGACTTTACAATGACTGTTTCTTTAAGTATGTGTATAAATAAGGTTATGTGAATAAAAAAAATTAAAAGGGTTTTTATCATCTCTATTCATGTAGTATGTAATTATTTTTTAGTTAGCAACTCCTCGATCTCTTTTAAAAACACTTGTACTTTAACTCATAGTAACTATGTTGTAAACAATATTACTCGTGTTAGAAATTTTATATCGATTAAAAATAAAATAATTTTATAGTATATAAATGAGGTGCAAACCTTATCTTATAAGTCAATTTGATAAGTTGAGTTAAGCTTAAAATATTCTTAATTTTTTATATTTTTTGTTATTTAAGTGTAACTAAATATAAGAAGGAAGAATTTATGAAATCGTCTTTCATAAAGCTTTTTTATATGGTATATTAATAAAGTTGAAGATGTGTCCAAAGACTTTATGAGATGTGACTCTTAACATTTTTATTTGACAATTCCCTACTTCAAACTTTGTTTGTATTGTATCCATCAAGCAAAAATTTTCAAAACTTTTTGAAACAGTTTTATTTTAAAAGACATCTTAATCATCACTCTTTTTTTCTTCTCTTTAATGTTTTAATAGTTATGTACACTAAAAAATAAATCTATACAAAAGATTGTTCATATTATCACGTACCTAATCATACTATAAAGAAATGTTCCAATAATTCTCTGTCATCAACTTCAGGTTATAAAACAAATGATTAATTAAATTTATTATCTTTCAAGCATAGTGAATTATTTAATTACAAAAATTAAAATCTTTATCCTATATTCTGTATCATATTATTATTAATATTGTTCATAAATATTATTATCTCTTGAATCATTCTATCCAAGTTAATGGCATAAAGACTATACAAAATAATTAAAATATTTTTTTAAACTAACTCTCATTAACAAAGACAACCAATAACTTATTTTCTTCACATATTTAAAAAAAAATTCTTATCTCTTTCCTTCTTCGCCATCAATATATTTATATTTATTTTCCATTTTTATAAAAAATATTACATGATTAATAAATAAAAATATTACAATTTTAAATTTATTTTAAACTACATTTAAATCACTGATATAAGTATTAATATAAAAAATATAAATTTAATTAAACCAATAGATATTTTAACTTTCTAATTCAGTGAAAGAATAAAAAAAAGCTATTAAACATAATTTTTTTTACCTTGGCACAGATTCATCGGATAATGAACATACTATAATTTAAACACTAAATTTAAATATATAATTATATTAAATATTTGAAAAGATATTACAACATGTATAAACATTTTTCATAAAAATTATTTAAGAAAAAAAATTAAATTTTCCATTAATTAAAATAAAAGTATACATAAGTTGATTCATAACATTTTATATAACTTATTTAATTTTTTAATTTATTGACACATTATTTTTAACTCAAATATTTAATCACGTAAAAACGGAATTTGTTCAAACATATCAAAGTAACCGATTATTTTTATAGAAAAAAAATGAAAGTATATTTAGATAAATTTTGTAGACACTTTTAAATAGCAGTAGAAAATATTTTCCAATTAAATTAATAATTTGATATTTATGAAAATCCAGTGACCATCTTTAATAAGTTTATTCTTCCATCTACAACTTTATTTTTATTTTTTGGAAGTTTATAGTTTGTCTAAAATTGAAGTCTACGTAATAATGAGACACATATTATGAGAAATGATCATAATTGCTATAATAAATTGTCTCATTGACTTGAGGAGTTGAATGGAGAAATTAAAAAAAGAAAGAAAAAGAAAAAGAAAAGAAAAAGAAAAGGAAGAGTATGAGAAGAGAGAGAGAAATAGAAAGGTAGAGGAAGAAGCGAAAAGCAAGTAGTAGTGTCTGTTGTTGTTGTGTAATAAAAGAAAACGAACGGTGGTGATAGGCTTCAATCTAGATCTCAATCGTCTCCACCTTCCTTTCTTCTCCAGCGTCCGATTCCCTCACCGATCTCGCGCCAAATACAAACTAATTCATACCATCACAGGTATTCTTAACATTTCTCTTCACCAACATAACAACTCACAACTCCTTCTCTCGAATTAGGGTTTCTTCTTTTTCAATTTCGCCATGTTTTTTACCGATTATTCCTCTCTCAAATCAGGTTTCCGGCGACCATGGCCGACGGTCCGTCCAGTCCAGGCGGCGGCAGCCACGAGAGCGGTGACCACAGTCCCCGTTCTAACGTGCGCGAGCAGGACAGGTACCTCCCCATTGCTAACATAAGCCGCATCATGAAGAAGGCGCTTCCTGCTAACGGGAAAATTGCCAAAGACGCCAAAGAGACTGTTCAGGAGTGCGTCTCTGAGTTCATCAGCTTCATCACCAGCGAGTTAGTGTTTTTTTTTTCCTGATTCTCTTCCGTTTTGCTGTTATCACAGTTATCACTTGCTTCAATTTTGAATCCGCTGAATTGTGTAGGGCCTCTGATAAGTGTCAGAGAGAGAAAAGGAAGACTATTAATGGGGACGATTTGCTCTGGGCAATGGCCACCCTTGGTTTCGAGGATTATATCGATCCCTTGAAAATTTACCTCACAAGATACAGAGAGGTGATTTTAATTTACCAATTTCATTTTATTTTTTAATTTTAAATGTTTGTCTGGTCCCCAGTTAACAAACTTGTATACGGCGTGTTTTTATGTTTGGTTTATTGGGTTTCCTAATTCTCGTGTCTGGTTTTTGCTGATTGGCATTTTTTTTTATCATGGCTTTGTCTCATGGACGGATTGGGGATGTTGCAGATGGAGGTAATTTTGAATCTTTCATCTAACGCTTGAATAGTTATTATGCTTTGTAATTTTTGTGTTGAGTCTTTTGTTTATGTTCGGCTCTTCAATATGTTGTATTTCAGGGTGACACCAAGGGCTCAGCCAAGGGTGGAGAGACCTCTGCTAAGAAAGATGTTCAACCGGGTCCTAGTGCTCAGGTAAAATGCAACCACGTTCCTGGAAGTTATGATTGATTGTGTTGCTCGAAATATATATATATATATATATATATATATATATATATATATATATATTCTTACATCTCATATTCGTGTCTTTTGTTGTGAAATCTGCAGCTTGCTCATCAAGGTTCTTTTTCCCAAGGGGTTAGTTACACAAATTCTCAGGTAATTGTACTCACTTTGCTTGCTGTATTATCTTCTTTCTTTGTGTTCTGGGCTGTCATTGTTGAATGTTAAATGAAGGTGCTAAGGTGGTTTTTTGAACTCTGAATTGTAACTGCTGTAAATATTATAGAATTCTCTGTTTCTGACTTCGAGTGTGAACCTAGAGATGTAATGAATTTGTGGAAAGCACCCTAATAGGACGTGTGACTTCCTGCTATTTCCATTTGCAGAACTAAGTTTAGTACCTCTACCTTGTAAAAACTTTTAAGCTTACCTTAGTTAAAATGGTTCACACTATGCCGGCTCTATCGCTACTTTGGTTTGATATTAGAAAACAAAGTTGTACTGCATATTGAAAACCTCCACCTTAGAATTAGTGCCAAATAACACTTGTCAATGTGTCAGCTACCTTTGGTTGGTAGTACAATCAATTCGCCCATTAAAGTCCCTTGTGAAAAGTTGTGTTTATGCATATTTTTTATTTAGGTTTAATAATTTTATCTCTTGATAATGTCTGCCACTTTCTTAAGCATCTTTTTGGTTTATTTGGGGTTATTTATTGTGTGGTCCATCTTTGAAGGGTAGTCTTTCTCAGTTTGGTAGGACACTGAGTGTTATTGGCAATTTTCCTCCTTAATGGATTGTACAAAGTACACACAATAATAAATTTCAGTTTGTTGTGGTCCCTGGTTTTTTTAAAAATCTTTTTACATAATGCATTAAGATTGAATCAATTTTTGAGAATCCAGTGGTGGTGGTGGTGGTGGTTGGCTGGAGGTTTCTTAGTGATATAGGGTTTTGTGCTACTGATCATTTTGAAGTGTGTGAATGATGCTTTTGACATCTGTATGTCATTTATGGATGGTCTGTGCTTAAATATAAATGTGTTATTAATTATACATTTTAGTCTTAAGCTAGATAGCTGTTTCTGGCTTGGATATCAATAGCTTAAATATCCCACTTTGGTATTACATGTTACTGAAGTATTATATTTAGGTTTTTCAAGCTACTTCTCTGAGCTATTTTTAGGAACACGTGACATTCTTTTGTGGTTGTCTTAAAAGATCACGAAGTTTACCTTGTTTTCATTATAGGCAGCAAAGAAGGCTAATGATCATAATTTTTAAATTCAAAATATTTCTAGCTGTGATTCTGGGCGAATGAAATAAATTCAATGAAGTATTCTTAAGCCACAAGGTTACCCAGTCTTTACATTGTGACTGATGTGAGAATTGGATTTTAACATCTGGGATGTGTCTTTTAATGTTGGTCCTGGGGATAGCCAAATTGGGATTCCACTCAAGGTTATCAACTGATGATATGACAGCCTATGGCACACAAAAATGATAACACATATATGTAAAAGTGAAAATAGCATAACTGAATCATAGACTAAAAATCCAAGATAATATTGAGTGTCCAAAGAAATTGATTTTTGGTGCTTGACATTGTGCTATAAGTGGAAATGAATTGGGAACATTACACGTTTAATTGATAAAAAAGCATAGAACAACATGATTCTGAAATTCGATAAACCAAGAACTAAATTCTGAAGTTTTGAAAAGAAAAAACATAAAAGCATTGAATACATGAAGAACAAGAACAACTATAACTGAATTATTTTATAGAAAAGGAGAGGAGAAACTTTTGAAGAAATGAGGAATAAGCTAATAAAAAGAAAGAAATGGCTAAAAGGGAAAAAGAAGGGGAGTCTTGCTACGGTGTTGTGTCATCGCGGGTGATGGAAGATATGGCAAATGGCAGCATGACAAAGAGAGAAGAGTACCTTGCAAAGGAAAATGACTTATGATGGGTCCGAAGAACCTCCATGTTATTGTGTCATTGCAGTGCCATTATCAAGTATTTATCAACATATATTTATTTTATTACGACCCTTTTATGACAACAATATTTTTTCCTTTGTTGCCTTTTAATCATTAGCCCACTCAATGGAAGTATTAATTCTCACTTTACCTAAATCGACAATCCTAAAGATGCCACATTGGAGGGACAACCTTGTGGCTGAAGTATCCTTAAGTGTAGTTATTGATAATGATGAGTATATGACACCATATAATGACAAATGGTGAATGTCACCTTACAATGGATATTAATGGATGACAAAATGGCAGATGGGTCCTAAAATGTCATGGGATAGTATTATGGTGGTGACTTAATTTTTATCTGAAAACATTGATTTCACATCGACCCTTCTGTGGAAGATATGGTAGATGGCACCATACAACAATAGTGGATGCCCAGTATTATAGAAAATAATGGATGGCAAACGGTAGTAGGGTTGAAAAAGTCTTGTTATAGTGTTATCAAATTCCATAATGGTTATTTAACATCATTGATTTCATTTGAACCCTTTCGAGATCATTATCATTTCCCCTTTTGCCCTCTCTCACTAGCCAATTCAATGGAAGTATGTATTGTTACAAAATATGCCTGAGTCAAAAATCCCTAAAGGTGCCACATTCGGGTGAAGCATGTGGCTTAAGTGTCCCTTAGTGTAATTATAGATAATGGTAAGTGATGGAAGATACGAAAGATGATGCATACAATGACAAATAAATAATCAATGGTAACCTTGCATCGGAAAATAAAAATATGACAAATGTTAGAATGTCCAAAAAGGACCACGTTATAGTGTTAGTGTTAAAAAACATTGATTTCACTTTAACCCTTTTATGTCAACCTTATTCTTTCCCTTTGTTGCCCTTTCGTTGTTGGCTAACTGAATGCAAGTACAAATTATCATACTTTTCTTAATTTGACAATCTCTAGATATGCCACATTGGTGGACAACCTTGCTGCTCACCCTAGTATGATTATGGATAATGTGGGCGACGGAGAGTATGTATGGTACTATACAATGACAAATAGTGAATGTCATCATACAATGGAAAATAGTGGATGACTACTGACAAACAATCCAAAAGCGCCACATTGTAGTGTTATGGCCGTGCCATAGTGGTTATTCAATAAAATTTGTTTCGCTTCAACTCTTCTATGACAACATTATTTTTTCTCTGTTTCCCTTTTGTTGGCCAACTCAATGGAAGTAAGAATTGTTACACTTTGCCTAAGTTGCCAATCCCTAAAGGTGCCACATTGATGTGAGAACCTTATAGTTGAAGTGTCCCTTAGTGTAGTTAGAGATAATGGTGAGCAATGGTAGATATGGCAGAAGGCGTCATACAATGATAAATAGTGAATGTCACAATATAATGGAAAATAATGGATGGCAAAAAGGGTAGATAGGTCCAAAAATGCCATGTTATTACTGTGATGCCATAGCGGTTATTATTTAACAACAATGGTTTCACATTCACTTTAATCCTTTTATCTCTTTGTTGCCCTTTTGATGCTGACCAACTTAATGGGTACAAATCATCACAATCTGCCAAAGTGGACAATCCCTAAAGATGCAACATTCGTGGGACAGCCTTGTGCCTTAGGGGTCTATCAAACCTCTCTATACTTAATGAGGAACATATGATTGAGAATACATATTTATATATGTTACGTATGCTTTTTCCGTGGTTTCAAGTTTTATGTCGTAATTTAAGGTATTCATGTTACCACGAGTAAAAGGACTCTTATAGATACGAATTTGATATTTATTTATTTTTCTTATTTTAAATATTCTCAGGGTCAACATATGATGGTTCCAATGCAAGGCCCAGAATAGGTGTCAAGTCTATTAACCCTCCTGTTCTAATGTACTATCCACGCCGGTTAGCAAGTGCTCACGACATATTGAATATCTTAATGTTATGTGAATACTGACATAGAAGATGTTGGTTCTTGTGTCCAGATATTTTTTTTTCTTCTTAAGTTAAGGTTTGTATATTATCTTTGGAGTTGAATTGTTATTTGAAAGTTGTTATATTGTAAATCCTAGAGCCTTGTTGTCTGAATACATCGGCGGGCTTGGCAAAGACTGAGATTTTAGGACTGACTGTAAGCATAAATGGGAATATTCTTTTCCTTATTTCTTTGTGTAATAATGTATGAAGAAGACTCCAGCTTCTTCTGTTATATCTGTTGATTTCTTCATTCCCTAACACGATGTTGGTGTCATTCTACCATTTCTTTCAGATTCTAATATTTTTAACAATAAATATATCCGACCAAACTAATTTGCATTTTATTTTGTAATGTACGTGAACCTTGTAATTGTATTTGCACAATGTCACCTACTAATCCAATTGCAAATGTAGTATTACTTAATGCATTTGTTTCTTAAAATTTTGGATAAATCTGATTTTGATTCTACAAATCAAAAATACATTTCAGTTCAAAATATAAGTGTTACTGTTCAAAATTTAAAAGTAATTTACAATTCCTAAAATTATAAATAATTTTAAACTTCGGTGAACATTGTACTAAAGCATTGTTTTTTTTTTATTAAATTTGAGGAGTCGGTACAGGATTTACTCTAAATTCTAGTGATCAAACATAGTTATTAACTATATAATTTCCTTACAATTTAGGTTTTGGAATTTTACTTCCAAAACTTCGGAAAAAATTGGTTTCGGAATTATGAAAAAAAAAATATAGAAGTACAAATAATTTAAATATAGTGTTATAGATGAATGTAAATATACATTTCGTGAAATTTCTACAAAAATTGGATGTTTTAAAAAAATAAAAATTGAACCTTTTTACAATTACAGAAGAATTTGAAACAAGAGATTCCGCTCCTGTCAACGGTCTTCTGTTGTATTTCTTGACTCACCTTAGTAATGATGTAATATTAGTAGGTTACGAATTAGCAACACCAGAACTACTATACTATACACTAAATCCTAGTATCACAGCGGAGTTTCAGTGTAAGGAGAAAATGAACATGGCTCCTTCAATTTAACCCCTTGTCTTGAACGCTTGGCTTCGTGCATAAGAAGAGGATAATACCTGCAAAAAGTTAAAAAGGATGCTTTTGTCACAAATTTTTGGGTTTAGCTTTTTCAAAAGGAGGCAAGCACCAACTTCAAATCATGGATTGAAAAATTACGATTGTTATAAATTGCAGTATAATCAATTACGAGGTTAACATTTATTTTCTTATCCTTAACTAATAATTTCACATTCTACTTTCTAAAATGTATTTTACATTATAAAAGGCCAAATCCGAATATCTGCTACACCTCCACGTAATGCGAAGGCATTTTGGTAAAAGATTGTTGGTGTAAGTTAATAGGGTCGTAGTAGTACACAATAAACAGAAAGAAAGACGCATACTAACAAGGAGTAAAACTCCAAAGAAATCCCATTAGACCTGAGAATTAAAATGCCATCATACGGTACCTGGTATGTCTTTGGTCCTTTTTTTAGTAGACAATTAACGCTGTTTAAGTTTTCGATTAAAGCGTCAATATCAGGTACTTTCAAGGAAATCCTATCTGCAAGACTGTATAGTTCCTGAAAAGTAACATGGATCTTTTATAAGTACAGAAACTATCTGCAACAAAAGCAGCAGGGTGAAAAATAAAAGCACATACAGATACTGAAAAGCAATCCTTCTGTTCCAATTCCGATTGCTTATTCAGTGCATTCAGAAAGCGTTTTGCCTCTTTTTGTTGACTCATCCCACTACTTCGACCAAAATCCACGATTCCATGCTCATCAACATATTTATCAAACAGGGATTCTTTCATGATTTCAACAACATCCTGCACCACAATTTCGTTACAAGAAATCAAGACACGAGAAATTCGTCATAAGAAACAACCAAGTCTTTCCCCACCAATTGTGTCAATACCGTAATGTTCTATTTCGAACATACCATCCCTCTAAATTCTTCCTTTAATGATTTTAACTTTAGTTTTCTCCAATCTCTCTACCGTCTATATAATAACATTCCTAGTACTACCCTGTGTTCCCTCATCAAAAATAACATTCTCATCTCTATCACAACTCTCAAAGTTGTGTTAAGACAGAAATTTTCTTCGGACTTGCATTTTACTTTATTAAACTAGACAGACTAAAACAGGACCAGTGCTATTTATATTAGGGCCATACTTTCTAAGAACACCCTTCCCCTCTACTTTGTCATTTTTCATTCAAATATCCTTTTATGAAAATATCAAGAGAATTATTGTGAAATACTTCGGAAAGGAACGATGTTGGAACTAGCTTATATTCAAGTTATACAAGAATGTATGGTGAGTTAATCACTGATCATAGAATTTCAGGAAACGAGACTAAAGATTTTACTAGAGCGACTAAGATAGTGTAAGTGAAGACCATCCGTACTTGTTTAATTTACTTTTGGATGTACTTACAGGCGACATACAAATTATTATTGCTAATTGCATGTATTTTTAGATAATATAGTTTTCATTGAAAAATCATGAGAAGCCTTTAAACTTGAATTTTGGAGACATACTTTGAAGACAAGGAATTTTCACTTACAGAAAAATAAAATAAAGTATATTCGTTACAGTTTTATCAAGAGGAACGTGGCTTGGAAATAATGACGAGAGATTTGATTTGCAAGTTTCTAAATTTAAACATCTATGATCAATAGTATAAAAAGACGGAAATTAATTGGGATGTCACACATAGAACACAAGCGAGATTGCTAAAATGGGGAAAGACATCAAGAATTATTTATGATCACAAAAACACCTACAAGTTCAAGGTCAGATTTATCGTATTTCTATACATCTAGTTATACTTGGTGACTGTTGAGTTTTAAAAGGACAAGAGAAAAAATGTGAGTAACAACAATGAGAATGTTCTGATCGATGTATAAAAATATAAATATGTAAAAACAGAAATGAGAGTAACTTTCGAAAAATTCTAGAAGTATACAAAATGCTTACACTTCCAGAATTTAGTTTCATAAAATTTTTATGCTTCAAGACTTTAACTTCTGGGAGTGTGTAAAAACAATTCTGAAACATATTTATGTAATTCTGAAAATTAAAATATGAAAATGTTAAAATTTTACAAATCTGTAGACTAAATTCTGAAATGGTATTTAACCACATTTAAAGGGGTACTTTTGAAAACGTGTGGGATGTGAAGTTAGAAAAAAAAAAAAAAGATTGCAAAAAGGAATACTGTGTACATAATTCATGCTAAGATATGAAAACTAACCGTTGCATCCTGGTCCGTTATTTCTACTCTCAAGTCCAGCCGAGCCCGAGCTTCAGCTAGCCTTACCAGACTTTCCAGCTGCCTAGCTGTTATAGGAGTACCGTCAGCCGAAGTATTATGATCCCTCAGTTTTAGGTAAAACTTTTGCAAGATTTCTGCAGCTGGCTTGGTCATCCTAAGAATAAATTAAAAAGAGAAGAGGCAGAAAATAAATTCATGGTTAGGTGTTGAGAGAAGAGAAAAAGTGATAAACTGAAAATCAGATGTGTATTGATTGATAAAAGAGATAAATGCAAGAGGAGGAAGGGCCTTTTATAGGCAACAAACTAACAAATTTACTAATAAACTCCTAACTAATCATGTCTCTAATATCCCTCCAAAAGTTCGGTGTTATAACACTTCCAGCTTTGACTGAACAATAGAAGTATCAAAACAAGTCGAAAGAAAAACAGAGAATGTCAGAAATACAACGGCTGAATTTATCCAAAGTATAACCACCTAATAAAGGTAGAATCATCAAAGCTTAACCACCACAGAAGGAAAAAGCTATCAAATCAACAAGGGCAACTCAAAGCTTAACCATTAAGCAGAAGACACAACTTAAGACTTAACCACTTAACAGAAGCAAACAAGACAAATGCTTAACTTCTATATAGGCACAAGCAAACAAAAAATCCACTGCTTAACAATCCATAGCAGAAGCTTACAATAGGACAAACCAATAAACCATAGTAGCCTAAGTCTTCAAAGACAACTTTTCTGCCATACCTTGCAGGCACAATATGGAGAAATGGTTCAGCAAGGACTCTACCATTTGGATCCACAGGGAATTAGAAACTTAATTGCAAGCAATGGAACCAAAACAGTGGCATGTACAATTTTGTTGATTCACTTGTCCGTGCACTGTAGTAAAGATAAGTGTGGGGTAATGATATCAACCGAGATGCTTCCAAAATCAATGTGAATCAAAGCATCAAACATTTAGTGTACAAAACTCCCCAAACGGTTACAAGGTACCTTGAACAACTGAAGTATCACAAAAACCAAAGGTACAACCAAACTAAGTTTCCAGCAAGGAACCAACCAGTTAATACTGATCCAACTGATAATCAAAGTTGCAACTATAAGTCAAAACTAGGTGCTCAAAGCTTGAACAACATACGTCTTTGAAACTCTCCAAACAAAGGCAGAATTTAATCTTCACAAACCAGTTATGTAGACAAAATCTAGAAGATCGTACAGGAGGCAAAAGAACAACAGGAATTGCAAAAAGGATTTCACCAGCAAAAGCAGAACTTCTTTGATCAATTCGTGAGGCAGAATAGTGTGGTTCTCCATGCTCCTTCGTCTTTCGCTACAGTCATCAATTTGATTGGACTCCAATCTTGATTTGAAAGTGAGAAAAAGTCTTGCATTATTTGAACAAGATTTGGTCCAAATGGAACTTGAGAGAAAAAAATTAAGATGACGTGGATATCGACTTAGGTAACATGGACGCAGACGTCAAGGATAAAAAAACGAGGCAGAAGATGACGCTGAAGTGCCTTCACCACCTTGGACTGAGAAACTAAATGAGTGAGGCAGAAATTAATATGAAGATTTAAAAGAAAAGAGTGACGGGGAAAATGAGCAAACAGTGGACAGCAGAAAAAAATCTCCTTCAAGGTCGGTGATATAGCTATGATACCATGTTAAAATTCATAGTTGAGTGATAAGAGAGAAAAAAAGTGACAAACTGAAAATATGATGTGTAGTTATGGATGAAAGAGGTTTTATTCAGGTAACAAACTAATTACTCTCCTAACAAATCTACTAATAAACTCCCTACTAATCATATCTCTAATACACAAGAATACTTAGACCAGAATCATAAAGAATACAAGACATCAAATCACCTAGGAGAGACATAACTCCTCGCATAAGCAATGTATTTGCGAAGAAGTTGACCAGGTAATGGAATAAAATCACCGTCTCTTGGGTCAAGTCTCAATCTTGAAATTAAAGGTCCAGTATTTTGTGATACAGTAGCTCTGGAATCAGATGTATCTGATTACGAACAATATTTACCGTTAGTAAATCTGGATTTACCAAAATGTAGAATGCTCTAGCATATTCGAAATTAATGCCAAATAGAGAGGTAGTAAAATAACCTCCACGTCGCTTTTTCAATGCCGGTGAAAGTTGTCCATTCCCACCATGAAGCTACGAGATACAATTGAAATATTAACCTTTAGAACCAAAAGAATAATATACAAAACACAAGATCAAATGAAAAATAATAAAACAAAAATATTGAATGGAGAATAAAATTGATAGCAAAGTGAAAACATGTCTACTGTGGGAGGATAGATTGTCCTACAGCAAGAACACTAAGATCAACCATGCAGAAATCCAATGTGATTTCAGTACGCCAAGAGGCAAAGGGTATTTCCTTTTCCAAGATTGTTATCACTCTTCATGTGTTTTCTATTGGTACTTCTGGTTATGGCATGTCTCTAATACATCTGAAGTTTAAACTTATTTAATAATTTACTTCCTTTTTAGACAAGACTAGATTCTAGATAAAGAAAGAAGTCATACGAGGGTGGGGTTAAACCTATAATAATTATGGAGAGACGAAAGTCATTTCATAATTCTTATCCTTGACACAAGCAGAAGCATAGAAGCTATAATCTGGAGAAAACAGCATGTCTCATCATTATTGACTCGCACAGTGCCAAAAAGTCACTATAGCATCATATATTGCTATAGCGTCTTGGAAAATAGCTGAAGTCAAGCAGCAGGTGGGATAAATCAATATGTACATACAAACAAACAAACAAATTGTATGGAGATAAAATAAAACATAATACTAACTTGAAAATTCAATTTTTCATGAGAAAATACTAACGAAAACAAGTTAAACTTAGCCAGCAAGATGCAAGAGGAGGTGAACTCATGTTGATGGAGGAGTAGAGGAGACCTTCCTTGTGTGAGTAGCGGTTTTTTAAATAATATGTAAAGGAAAAGTTTGAATTTCTACATAAGTGGGGGATAGGAACACTGGAACTGGGGGAAAAAAGTCGCAAAGAGTGATGCCCATTAACACAATAACTACCATCGCCCATCACAATAACAGTTTTTGGGTGGAACCACAATGGAGTCACAACAGTGGATTGGATTGGAGGATTTCTGAGACACCATAGCGCTATGGCAGCTATTTAACAACTCTTTCCCATTATTTTACTCCATCTCCCAATTATTGAAGAAATTTTCATCAAATACATCAACAATCGATGGGATATTAATATGATTGATAGCATGCATTTATGCACATGCAAAAACCTACACAAAGTAAGAATACAGTACTGACTTACTGCCATAATGTGGTCCGAGAGTCGCTTGTCCAGAAGTTCATCAGGTTTGTCCAGCAGTATGAAAATTAAATCAAAACGAGACAGGAGAGCAGCACTCATTTTCAAATTTTCATTTACAGTTTTTGCTCGGCTGCAATATGGGGTATACCATTCACTTGGCTGGCATTACTTTGATAATAACTAATATAATACAAATCAAACAACCACAATACTCCCTATATGACTTGGACAATCTTCCACCCTTGAACTAGATTTTAAAAGTGAGTTTTAATGTTTCACAGCCCATTGTCCAATTTTACAAACTTCATGATTTGTGTATCTGATCCTAATCATAAAGGAGGCGGTATAAAGGAAAATTGTAAGAACAAGACAAAAATAGAAAATGTTACTTATAATGACCACCAGCAGGATTTGCAGCAGCTAAGACAGAAGTCCTGGATGATAAACTTGCTACTAATCCCGCCTTTGCAATAGATACACATTGTTGCTCCATCGCCTCCAGTAAAGCCTGTATTATCACCACAATTTTACAGTAAGGTTTAAAGCTCATTTAAGGACACTAGAAGCCAGTAACCAGAGAACAAACCTGATGCTCTGAAGACATTTTATCAAACTCATCAATACAGCACAATCCACTGTCAGCCAGCACCATAGCACCTATCATGAATTCCGACAACCATTCACAGAAAATCAAACTAATCTTTTGTAAGGGATCATAGAAAAATGAGTTAGATAGCCCACAATATCCTATCGTTATCTAGGATAGCACAAGAGAAAAAACTTGTTCCCCTTTTTCCACCTTACTAGCAAAGATAAACTAACCTAATTCTGCATAGCTTAAGAAAACAGAACAAGCACCGGAAAACAAAACAAAGTCACCCTTTAGCCTACCTTGAAAGGAGCAGCCCATACTGCTTGGCCAGTCAATGACTAGATAATAAGGCCCAAAATAATTGCAACACATTCTAAATTTCATATTTACCATACAGAAGCAAATATTTCAAAATATGGAACAAAGAAGATCAACCTGAAGAACCAAGCAATAAAACATGACTAAGAAAAACACAATTGTTTAAAGCAAACCTCCCACCAATCATGATCAAAGTAACCTACTAATTCTGGAAATAGCACAGTACACATTGAGCCAGAAGATTAGAGTTGGATTGAGTACCAACCATAAAAAGAATTTAAGAATACAATACCTGCTTCAAAAGCATAGTCACTTGTCATAGGATCCTTCACTACAGCTACTGTGAGGCCAGCTTTTGTTGTGGCATTACCACAGACATAGATACCACGCGGAGAAACTGCTGCAGCTGCTTGTAGCAACTGGCTCTTACCTAGGCCAGGATCACCTAAAAAATCAAAATTGCAATATTAGCAGTTTGTTATATCACAACCATAACCTCTTAACATGTATATTTATTCAGCCAGCTTCAAACTGAAGAAAACATTTTTTGACAAAAAAAAAAAGAAAAACTCCTCTGCAAATAAATATTTGGAAAATTTGATTTGATTTAGAAGGTAAGCATACCAACAATTATGACATGAATATCTCCCCTCACAGGAACCTTGTTCTGATCCATAGAATGCTTCCGCACTCCACCAAATAATGACAGAGTTATCCCAGCTGTCAAAATAAGAACAAATTAACATTACAATGAGATTCACGATTTAATTACCAATTTTGAAACATTTTCCCAAAATAATCCAAATGGAGAATCATAAATAGCCTGAGTGACATTCTTACCATACAGTTTGTAACAATGCACATGTCAACCAATGGATGGTGAGATAAAAAAGAACAAAAATATGTTGGACTAGTTAGATTGTGACCTTTTGAATGGGAAATATCAACAAGGTAATTCCAACAATTATAGATAGCATTGACAAGTTACATTTTGTATTATCATTACGTTATACTATTTAGAAAACGGATACTCCGTGCCTATCAATCCATATTTTTTTAAATTAGATGTAGTTAAATATTGGTTGAGTCTTTTTGTTGAAAATAAAACACGGTGAAGTACTGCAAATATCTCTCATAGTGGAATTATTAGCAATAATTATCAGTAATAAAACTTGTGATTGAGGGACGATTTTTGTAATCAATTAGAAGACAAAACTGCCTGAATAATGCATACATGAAAGAAGAGTATCTTCTTAGAAATCCTCACATCTAATATTCTTCATCCATGTATTCGTTTGAGCTAGTCATCAAGGTGAACTATCGGCTCTAATCCCACTAATGAGTCTTTCAAGAGAAATTCACCGATGAACAAATACTAATAAGACTTGAGTTAAACCCATGTAAAATAGTTGACACCATCTCTAACCCAATCTTAAGACAATAGATTTGTGAATTTTCTTCCTTATATGTAGTTCAACTTTCTCATTTCTATACAACATAGGACTTAGACTTATACTTGGAATTCCTAACCATTATTAGTCCAAAAGTATAGATATTTACCTTTAACAAGTTCATGCCCATAGATGGATGGGCATATGGATTGAAGGATTTGGCGAAATAAATCTGGACCGTGTTCCTGTTTAAACTTTGCAACAAATTCCAAATCCTTTGAAGAAAATGAAAACAAATCGAATAGCTCAGTTGGCCTAGTTTTGGGATTAGAGTCCTGCAGATCCTGAGATGTGGACTGTGACTTTGAATTTTTTATGGATACAGCTTCAAGATACAGATAGTAAAATCCTTGGTTTCTGTTCTTCGACTTCCCTACATAAATACCAACAAGCATAAGTGAAATGGCCTGAAAATGAAGGATTTTGCTTCTTATGTTAAAGTAATTCAGATATTTAAAGCAGAAATAAGTCTTAGCCGAACAAAATACTGAAAATAGCAACAAATGCTATAGGTTTTCAGACTCCTGCATCAACAGCAGCAGAATATTTGTATAAATTTAACCAATGAACAATTTTATTTGGAATTTAAATTTGTAATCTTTGAAGATATACATGTTTAGAATACTTCTCATGCACCAGGTTTTGTCGACAGAAAAGCAGTTGGGTTGGCCTTCAAGAATTAAGCAAAGAATTGGGTGATCCAACATCAGAGGGAAAGAGAAAACTCAAGTTCTACGGACGAATATACAGCTGTGATGCTAAGACTGTGACTATTGGTGTTTCAAGACTTCATCTTTGACGGAAGCATTTTATTACCAGCGTCAGATTTCCAGGTCATATCATATATTGGTCAAACATAACAGTTACGTTCATGAATTTGCAAATAACAAAGCTTAAATACCAGTGAACACTAAACACATAATTTTAAAAATACATATCAAACAAAGTTTAGTTATCTATGCTCACAAACTTACATTTGCTTTGTCTTTAACATCTAAGCAAGTGTTAAAACACAGAGAACAGTAAATGGTGGATAACAAAAACATGCAGGCTTAGGCTTAAGCATACCTCCTCCAATATCCATGTAAGTGTTAATTCCTCTTATAATTCCAGTAACAGTAACCACATCTCCAGGTATGCATGCATCAACAAGATCTTGGGTAAGCTCGCATTCCACTGTTCGAGGCACTCGTCCTTCTTCATGGTCTTCATGTTTTAATAATTCTTGAACTCTATTGCAGCAGGTACATCAAAAACAGTGTTTTAAAGGACTGAAGCCCTAACAATGACTAGGGGGAAAGTGATGTCAAATGTATGTGGAAGAATAGAGATAACGAGTCAAGCACCAGACTTGCCTTATTTTTTGAAAATCAATAGTTTGAGCAGTAGATCGCAACGGATTAAAGATTTTGCTCTTGCAGCCGTTTAAATTGCAAGTTGATGGTGGAGAATACTTGCCATCAGGAAATTTACGTGAAATTGGTTGTCTACATTTACAGCATTCAAAAAACATTTGCACCACCAGCGGCCTGACAGTGCTGACTTTCACAGCAGTACCACGAACTGAGACCAGTTTGTCTGTAAAATCACCAAAAGATTATAAAATATCATAATGACTCTTTTTCCTATACAATGTCAAAGCTTCAACCATGGCAACCAAACACAAAAAATAAATAAATACAATTATAAAAACGACTTAATGATTTTATGATATACCAATGTAAGCTGCTTTTAAGTTCTTCAGCGCAATCATAGTTTTAGGACAGTTATGAAGACGAACATCAACCTTTGCACCAAGCACCAGATCGTCATTCTCCGATTTGGAAAGCAAAACCTGTTTCCAATTTATTATTTAAATAATATAAAACCTTGGCCAACATTAAAACAGCACTTATTTACGCAACAACAGAAGTGACTTCAAGCATACCTTATGTACAGCAGCACTCATGCATGCGAGAGCAATTTTAGGTTTCTCCTCTAACATTTTATAAAATTCCTCAACATGACAAATCTGTTGGAACTGCTGAAAGTCAAGCGACAAGATATGGTTTCCATAACCACTTTTCACCTGTTAACATAACCCAAAAATTATCCCCATGAGAACACACAGGCAATATGTCACTGTATCCAAGACTAAGAGTCAAGAAAGCTTTAAAATCTAAAAGTATAATGATTCTATTTGTTTTTCTCCTCCCCGTGTTTTCACAAATTAAAGTTATCAAATACTGATTTAAAAAAGAAAAAGTTACACTGTTTAACTAATCCATATAAGCAAATAGTCTATCCATTGAGAGTGTAAAGAACTTTTCCAATGTAGTCTAATCATAAACTGTCATGCATGGTAAGTTTGTTACCTTTTACTTAACTAACTTAACAACGGTAAATACTGAGTTGTTTGTAGTAGGGCATAGAAATTAAACTCAAATCTTATCTACTAAGAAACAAGTTTAATTCAGTAGAAACGGATGCTTCTTCTGCTGTTCGTTAAACATTCATAACTTGTTATGACAACATATGCCGCAATTAGACAATTCAATACGGCAAACGCAAATCAGAAACATAATCCAGGTATGTTATTTAAAAATTGAATTCGCAAGTTCCGCAGTGAATGAATTGAACAAATATATCGCAATAATAACATGGAGGAGAAGAAATTGAAGAGTTAAAGACGGAGAAGAGATTGCGAAACCTGAGAAACAAGGTTTTGTCCCACCGGTGAAGAAAAGAAGGAAAAAAGAGAGGAAGCGAGATTGAACCAGGTATTCTCGACGGTTAAGAGCTGTTCAGGAAAGTAAATGTCGAGTACTTCCATTAACCTGGATTGGTCCATGGATTCGTATCCGATCCTCCGCACCGTCTCTTCTTCTGGTGTTCCGTGCATTTCGTCTCCGATTGCGTTCTTCGTCGCCTTTCTTTTTTACTCAAAAGCTTTTGGCGAGAATGAGAAAGTTCATTTCTTTATTGGCGGGAAAATTAGAAAAACAAATATGCGGTGCCAAAAGCCCCGACAAACAATGTTAGGGCTTCTATTACTGTGAATTTCGGCCATTGCTTTCTGCACTCTCTTATTTCCTTTTTGCTTAAATATCTTGGTCCTCATTTTTACGGTAGTGTTTGTTGTGGATGATTTTTATTTTGACTGAATGTTTTAAATGGTCTTTATTATTGAATGTTTAAAATAATCCTCATCCTCGTAATTCGTGATTTATTTGGTCATTTTTCTGTAACATTAACGGAGCACTGTATAGGTGACACAGTTGGTTTATATCAGTGTGTGTTACATGTACTGTACATATGACTAATTAACGTTAATTTTTTAATTTAGGAGAAATTTTGCAATTAGGGAAATTTCTTCATTTTCATCTTTCTTGAGCTCGAAAATTTTTGAAATTTCTGATGTAAAATTCATTATTGATGTACTGCATTTTGACTCTCCTTAAACTTCGTTCAATTTCACTTTTGCCAAACATTGATATGCTCAAATTAAGATGTCATTTTGAACATGTTGGGATTAATATCAACATAATCAAACTAATTCATTTCTTCATTTAACAATAGTACAAAACAAATTGGACTTTAAAAGATTACACACAATAATAGTACGAATAATACAATAACAACAAGTGAAACTTATGCAGTCTCTACTCAGCAACCTTCAATGACTTCTCCAAATCATTAATCTGTCTGCCTCATTGGTGTCATGATGATGACATTTTTTTCATCAACATCACTATTTGAAAAAGTTGTAGCCCACATTATTGGAATCACCACTCTGTACAAAACAAATTCATTTCTTCATTTAACAATAGTACAAAACAAATTGGACTTTAAAAGATTACACACAATAATAGTACGAATAATACAATAACAACAAGTGAAACCTATGCAGTCTCTACTCAGCAACCTTCAATGACTTCTCCAAATCATTAATCTGTCTGCCTCATTGGTGTCATGATAATGACATTCTTTTCATCAACATCACTATTTGAAAAAGTTGTAGCCCACATTATTGGAATCACCACTCTGTAAATCAATAACACAAAAAATTAAAACCAATTTATTATTAACACAAAAATAAAAACAAATTGTACCCAAAATTTTCTACCAATATTCTTGGAGTTCTTGTCATCCTCAAACTGTCATCACTACGCAGCTACAAATCGGGGTTAATCCATTTCTCGTTGAACCACCAACAGTAGTGATACAATTGTCTCTAACTATTACAACTAGAGGTAAAGGAAGAAGATTGAGACCGTAACATACCTATATAATGGGATTGCATGAAGAAGATTGCAGCAACACCAATTGGAAATTTGGGAATGGAGGAACAAGATTACCAAAATTCACCAACTGCCCAAACATTCCTTACCAAAATCCTAGCTCACTTATTTATCCACAAATATCTAATTACCACACATGTACACGTACACACCCTAATACAAACTGTGCCATATGTACAATGCTCTGTTAATTATTTCAACGACATTACAGAAAAGGACCAAATCAAACACGAATTGTGAAAATGAGGACCATTTCAAACATTTGATAAAAATGAGGATCATTTTAAACTGTCAAAATGAGGATTATTCGCAACAAATATTACGAAAATGAGGATAAAAAAGGTATTTAAGCCTTTCTTTTTTGGCCTACACTCCATATGAGTAATAATGAAATAACAATTTTATCTTTTTATTTTTTTCTTTTTCTCTCCCGTGCTCAGCCCCTCTACCTAGAGGTGAAATCTATTACTGTGTGAGAGTCACTACCAAAGCCACTGTCCTACGACATGTAGCAGAAGAGTTTGCAGTAGAGATTAAATTGAGAAGGCAAATTGAACGGTAAAACAAAAAGATTGCCAAAAAATGGTCATTGCAAAAGATTTCCATTAAGCATTTTAAGAGTTTTGAAATGTGGAGATGTCAAAATAATCACCACACGATATTAAGGATGTCAAAAAAAATAGTTTCATATTTATAGATAAAATCTGTAAAATATGAATATTATAAATTGATATAAGTAGATAATGGATACAAATAATTTTTATACATGTTAATAAAACAGGTACAGTATCATAGTAATTTTTATACATGTTAATAAAACAGCTACGGTATCATAGATTTTCGTGCTGCTAATTTCTAATTTACCAAAATAATCTTTTATATATATATATATATATATATATATATATATATATATTATAGTATATAAGTTAGTAATAGGTTTTTTCTCTACAGTTGCATATCTCATGTCTTTATGCTTCAAATAACCTCCCTCTGTTATCTTATAGGTACAATTCTTAACATTCTTCTACATCTCTACATATTTTGCATTTAAATGTCAAGGAAAACAATTGATTTACTTGAATCAGCTTTGAATTTGAATTTTATTGTTGAGATTGAAAATGCAAAAGTACAAGTTCTTTGTTGAATTTGATTTTCTTTTGGGTTTGTGAAAATGATGAAAAGGAAACTGGGGTGGCTTTAGCATAAGGGGCAAGATATTTGAACATTATTAACACAGACACATGTTAAAGGTTTGTCAACAAAGTCTTTGATCATTTATCTATCTCCATTAGGATGCTGCAATAGTGTCAATTTAATAACTTTATCTACCTTTTTCAATCTACGTCCCATCCCTCAAGTAACCAGATTTAGAATCTTTAGATGTCAGTTTTATGTTTAAGCTAAGCACATTACATTTCATGTAGACTTTATTAGAAATGCTTGTGTGCGTAAGAACAATTTGACGGTATGTACTTTTTTTTGTTTTAGGAAGTTTAACGAACAAATTTCTACTTCCAACGAAGGTGAAGAAGAAGATGCTTCTGATAATGGTGAATCAAATGCTGAAAATCAAATAATGTTCACGATTCAAGTCAAGTAGAAATTTAGAAGTTCATTTCAAATAGAATGTAACATTGATGGGAAAATACGTACTTCAATTGTACGAAACACTTGTTCACATAAGTATCAGATGTCAATAGATTACATGGACTTGAAGGAATTTTGTCTTTTTGCAACATTTATTTAAGGAGATTTCTCGAACCAGAAGAAGGGACATTATGGAGGCTTGTAATGAATGAAAATAAAATATAATGAAATTGTTATCAAATAATCAAAGGTGAATTGCAATTACTACTGATATTTGGACTCCTAGTAACCAAAATAGAGGTTTAGGAACCTACAAAGTTCGACTTGTGAGGTAATGTTTCTAAACTATATGTAGGTTCCATAAATCATATATAAAATGAGCAGTAACAGTCATATAACCTCTATTTTGGTTACCACTAGTCCACATATTAATAGTAATTACAATTTGACATTCATTCTTTGATAAGAATTTCATTATATTTTCTTTTTTCCTTGATTATAATCCTTCATAATGTCACTCCTTATATTGTTTTGAAAAATTTCCTTGAATATATGTTGTAAAGAAGACAAAATTCCTTATGTAGAACTATTGACATTGGGTACTCATGTTGAACTTTCATCTTAACAAGTGCACACTTTGTTGCTTCTTTGTTAAATACATAAAGTCCAACAACTATTACTTCACATCCTACTTTTTTGTTTTTAGAAATGCTTGTTTGATATCTCGAGTTGTTCGAAGTTTGCAAGACCTAAAGTAGGTCATCAAGTGTAATATCTCTTGTATTTCCTTATCCAAAAGTTATGAGCTACAATAATTACAAATGACTTTCCACGTTTCATCTTGTTATCTCTTAAAGTGATTTCATACAACTGAAGTGTTCTTTTTTTTCAACAATATTATCTGATTTGATTATCCTGCATCTGGTTCACCTTGGGAGTGGAAATTTGTTGCATAAACATCATAAAACAACAAAGCAATGCATATTCAATTACTAAATTAAATAATTATATCAAATCTTAAATTGGCAAAATTTTAAAGCTAGAGGACGTTTTGTCAAATTGTTTCGACGCACACAAGCATTTCCAATAAAGTCTACATAAATATAAAAAATATTCGTACCGTTACCTGCAGATATCCATTTATAATATTCATTTCTTATCCGTTGTAAATTTTATTCGCTGATACAGGTGGGTACGAATTTTGTTGACATCCATATTCGTAAATGAGTGTTAAGTTGGGTTACAAAGTTTATCGCTCACCAAAAGGTGAACCGGGTTGAGCTGACCCTTTTTTACATGCGAGTAGGGTTGATTCCCTTTGACACCTCTATTAAAAGGGATAAGCGTGTAAGGAATGCTTTGGAGCAAGTTTATGATGAATTAGTTAGCGACATTAGGAAGACAAATCAAAAGAGAACGAATGTAATAACAATCATAATATACTTTCGAATGTGTTGTAAAATTAATATTTTTTATTGCACAATTCAAAATGTAAAATTAATATTTTGAATTGTACATTTCAAGATATAATTTTTACAATATGTATAATTTATAATGCAAAACTTTAGATTTTGAATTATGAAATATGAAATGTATGGTTAATATGACATCAGAGACATTTTATAGTCTATCTTGAGAAAATTTTGTAGTAACTTTTTGTATTTATTATTTCATTCGTTACCGGACTACGAATTAATGTATAATATTATCATTTCCAAATATATATAAATCATGTACCACATTATCTAGAAACAATCTAGAGAAATAAATCACACTTTATAACAAAATTTTGTAAAATTAAATTAAATTTAAAATTATTTTTTACCGATCCGTAATCTTTTGTAAAGTTAATATTATGGAATGTCCAAATCTTTTGTAAGGTTAATATTTTGGAATGTCCAATCCAAAATATTAATTTTACATTTCAAATTATATAAATCAAATTAAAAAATATATAACATTTTTCATTCTGAATTTCACAATAAAATAAATACGAATTAAATAATTCAAAACCAAAATTAAAAAACAGAAAACATTATGTTTATTTATTTCATCAGGTATAAAATTAATGTTTCAAAGACTATAATGCTGCCAGAAATCATAAGTATACAAAAGTAATACCCAAGATTTTTTTCTCTACATTCTATTGTATTGGAAAATGTCAAGTTACTTGAGTTATATTTTGGATTATTTAAGTTAAAATATATCATAATTTAAAATCTAAAATTTAAAAATATTATGAATTATATAAATAAAAGTTTTATATATCTTTTCACATTCAAAGATATATTTTAAATTTTTATATTAGATATTTAATGATAATGCATTGCCAGGTTTATGATGCATTTTAAATTATGTAATCCAAGTAAATATATAATTGTGTAATTTGAAATAACTTTTTTTTAACTATATGTTAGATACGTGTGCAAACTTTTTAATTTACTGAACATCATGGTTACACAATTAATGAAGTATTTCATGTATTACTAAACTATAAAGTTAATTCTATATAAACTTTTTAATGAGAAGGGATTCCTGTTGAAAGGGGAGCCTTTCATCCATAAATGAAGAACAATTTTGATGATGTCTACTGATCTGGGATAAAACATAGCTTGGTCTAATTAGGATATGCATTAGGATATTAGCTTCTCTTTATCAATTGTATTTCAGGCTTGCTGTGTAACTCTGTATATGATTAGCTCCTTGACTAATTGATTAGCTGTGAGTATTGTACTAAGTAAGTGAAAA
>Ga0214543_1004875_pt1 | contig 25158 bp, 10 predicted proteins | sample CNSS2metaG_FD_160094 | JGI IMG/M metagenome (GOLD analysis project Ga0214543, IMG submission 160094) | Root nodule microbial communities from cowpea collected in UCLA plant growth center, Los Angeles, California, USA - CNSS2 | ecosystem: Host-associated > Plants > Roots > Nodule | place: USA... | reverse complement strand
ATATATATATATATATATATGTATGTATGGAAAGTATTTTGAATTGAAATAAAAACACAATATTTGTTCATAATCAATAATTCCAATCAATGATGTCAAACTTGTTGTACCTAGCTTGTTTACCATCAGTTGTTACTCCAATAACAGACAACAATAGCTCATAGTGATGCCATTTGCCTTGTGCAAAATTGATTGCTATCACTGTAATTGATCAGGTTTCTTTTTCTCACCAAGGAATGGTTTGAACATCATTAATAATCCAACTGCTTCTACTATGTTCAAGACAAAGAACACCATATGTGTGCCTGCAGTTTTGTTAGAGCAAAATCTGTAAATCACTTTATGTTGTTGAATGTGAAAAGAAAGAGTTCTTCACATATAAATTTAAACAAAGGGTTATCATCTGTCATATATAAAACAGAAACCAGCACAGATAAACTAGTTCAACATCATACCTGGCAGGAATGAAGAATCCATCCGTTTTTCTGACCAAGCTAGTCTGCATTGATCATGATCATCAGAAAATTGGAGATGGAAACTATGTGCTTGAAAACATCCACCAATGAAACAAATAGTTAAATGCTAATGGATCATTGTGGATTGTGATCAAAACCTTCCACCATTCACTCAGAAATTATCAGAAGACTAAATATTGATATATCTGATAGATCCAACAAATAATAAATATTGTTAAGATATACTTTGGATAACTCAAACTTAAGAAGTAAAGTTTAAGCGTAACTCAAATTTATAAAAACGATTTATAATTTGAGATTTATACCTACTTATATACACTTATATACTGTATGCTTATCTTATAAAAGCTGAAGAAATCAGCGGAACACTCACACTGCACCACCTGTTGCAGGGCCAATAGCTTTGAACAGAGACATGCCTGTCATAGAAATGCCATTAGCAGCACCTCTTTGGTGTTGTTCCTGTTTCCCAAATTAACATGTTAAATATGTCACAATTGCATCAATAACCCGTCTCAACCATTGCATAGATTCAAAAATCAACAGAAAGTATCGAACATTTACCACTAATCGGTTTTGTTGAAGGAATAAACCGGTCACGATAGTGATCTAAATCCCATAAAAAAGAGTACAATCAGTCAAATATGTAACACACAGAAACTTTTCTGAATAAAAAAATAACTAATCTCCCGTTGTAGAGTATGTATAATTCAGCTTTACAACCAAAAATATCTAATAAACGATTGAACAAATGAAGTGGTGAACTTACAGACAGAATATTCTTGAGAATTGAAGCAGTACTCAACCCTACGTATAGTGCTAAGCCTGAGAACAATGCAATGAAGGGGTAGCTTTGCAAAAGAGGTATCGATAACATCTGCATATGGAAAGAAACAAAGTAACAGGACACATTTCAAATAACAGAGAAAGGAAATGATGAAATGAAACAATTGCTACAATTGCACTGAAACTCACAGCTGAAATGCGGGCACTACCAATAGCTCCACTTTTTCTTTGCACAAAAGGGTACAAGGCAAGTTGGTAAATTATAAGTGCAAGACCTGAAAATTAGAAAAAATAAGTAAAGATACAAAATCTCTCTATTAGGCAGTAGATATACAAAAGATACCAAATGTTGTCACTGTCAAACCCAAATTACAATATTTTTTATCAGGAGTATAGGACTAGAGGAATAAATTTTTAAAAAAGATGTATTTAATCCCTCAGCTTTCAAGAAAATAGTGCTTTAAACCCAAATACGTTGAATTTGTTTGACCTGTCAAATGCATGTCATGCTAGCATTTGACATTTGTATTGTTCACACCATTTGACATGCTCTGGCTTCAATGTCAGAAGGAAAACTTGTTTTACAGCTTAAAAAATTTAAAGTAATTGAGTTAAAAGGACAATTTCTATTTATTTTTTAAGTTTGGGGACCAAAATATATTAAAGTTTCAGGCATGGACGAATTTTAATTTTGCATTAAAGTTTAGGGACTAAAGACATATTGGTTTAATTACTCTTTTAGTCCCTATTTTTATCCAAAAAGATCATGTTGGTCCTCCAATTTTCTTTAGTCTCAATTTGGTCTGGATTTTTGAGAAATAAATGCAATTTGATCTTTTTCGTTAGATTTTCTGAAACGGATCAAGGATTTTTCATCAAAATTGACACTGGTAACAAGGATAATTTGCTTTGTTTATGTAATTAACATAATCCTAGTGTCAAATTTGATGAAAAATCCTTGATCCACCTCAATAAATTAAACAAAAATGACCAAATTGCATAAGTTTTTCAAGAATCGAAACCAAATTGAGACTAAAAAAATTGGAGAAGCAAGTTAACTTTTTTGGATGAAAACATGAACCAATAGAGTAATTAAACCAAACATATTTAACCATAAATTTAATGTGGTTCAACTTTCAAGTGGCACGGTATTTATTAGGTCAGTACTGATCCAAAGAGTGCAAAATTGGCAATTGTTAGGAAGGAAATCTGTTACCTGATACTGAAAGAATGTTACCAACATCATTAGTGGTAAAGTTCAAACCCCCGAGCTTTTGAGGACTCACTGCCCATAAGGAGAAAATCTAAAGAAAGTGATGGATGCATGTTCTTGAGTTAAAAACAAGTGGACAAAGAGCAGGATCGGAACAGCATATATAAAAGCAGAAGCATAAGACATTTTCACCACATTAAGTATCATACCTCTTGATAAGCCATATCATGAAGTGAGAAGACACAATAAGTAATGACAGATGACATTAAGGGCCAATTCAGGAAAAGGTTTTCATTCTTTTTTGTTATCTTTTCATTGTCTGTGCCACCACTTCCATTTTCTAAAGCTTCAGCATCCTCTGTGGATTCATTGCCACATTTGTGATTGTGAAGTGTTTCCTGAATGTATTTCAAACACTTATTTTAATGTTGTAGGTCAACTACATTGAACTGAGAACATCATACTACAATGATTTTTCATCATAAAATGTCTTCATTAAAACTTTAAAAGTAACATTCACAAAAGATAAAGGAGATAAAAGAAAATGACAGTGAATGAACAGATTTGTCAGAGAGTAAGATAGTTTACTGGAATCCAGATGCAGCCAATTGCTACTACAAAGGCAAATGTTGATGTTATGAGGTTGGGCAAGAAGTATGGAAACCTGCAGAATGATTTATGTTTGGGAAATGAAAATCAGCAAATCATTAAGATTTTATTTGGATAAAGTTCTTCATGAGTACTTAAAGAAGAAAGAAAAATATAATACGTTTCTTCATAAGCAAGAATCAGATTATCCTTAATCAAATTTGCAAAAAAGTTTTCTTGTACTATTTCTTCTCTAAAAGATGATTTAGGCATAAACTAATTTTAGCTTAAGGAGAAGTTTATTTCTTTTTTCCTTATTTTCTTACTTTGTAAGTGTTTATGAAGAAGTTTATCCAAATAGGTCCAAATAAATGATAGAGTAATGGAAGGAGAAATTGTAAAGGGAAACTGAATATGAAAGTCCACTTACTTATCCCAAAAGGAATCCTTTGGAAAAATATTTGGGTACTTCTCTACTGGCTACAATTAGATACAGAAAAGTTTAGCAGTTAACCTTCTCAGAAAGCCAGAAGACTTTCAATTCAAAACATTTCATCTTATAAACATATACAGATTCAAGGCTTTATGCAAGGTTCATCTTATACTCCAGATGGCTAAGACTATGGATAGTACCTGAGCCAAATAGCCTCCCAATGATGGGCCAATTATTAAACCTATGCCCCAAGCTGAGCTTACCTAAAAGCAAATAATCACAACATGACTTGGTATGGAAATGTAGCTCTAAGAATTAGCAGTGTAAAATAGGAGTTCAGATTCTCTAATGAGTTTTTTTATACTGTCCTCTGCTGGACATTAAAAATACAGCGATGTTGGTACAAATTCGTAAAAGAATTGGTGATACTTACAGTTGACAGTCCTAGAGCCTGGTGTTCTTCTCTAAAAAGTTCAGAAGCATAGGCCTGTGAAATAAAGGAGTTATGCAGGAAGTTGTAGAAATTGAAGTTTGAAAGAAATTGAAGAAGTTATATCCAAATGCACATGCAGATGAGTGTTTAATACTAGGAGTTAAAGATATGATACCCTCACTGGTCCTAGATAACCATTGAAACTTCCCAGAAGAAATCTCGTGATAATAGCCATCCAAAAACTTGTGCTGAGGCCAAATAATGTGTTGAAAATGACACTGAAAAAAGCAAGCATTGATAATTATGGGAATCTTCAGAGCATAACTTAAAGAAATTATGCAGTACATTGACATATACTTACACTGAAGTAACCCCTATAAGTATAGCAGGTTTTCGACCAAAACGATCTGCTATAGTTCCCCACAGAAAAGATGTCAAACATCTTCCAAGCATGAATACAGAACCTACCACATGCAGACATCAATAATAAATAACTTACAAGAAATGTTGATGCCATAAAAAAACTGAAAAATAATAAAATTTAGTCTTACCCACATAACCAGCATAAGTACTAATATCAGCTTCTGTTTTTGCTATATTAAAGTCCCTTACCTGAAAATCATAATGTTGCATCATTGAGGATGTATTTCATGTGCATCAACACAAAGTTAGACATTGATCAAAGATTTGATTTCTTGAGTATATCATAATAAATGTCAGAAAGAGGAAAAACAATAATAAGAAAGTGAAACTTGAATTTGGCACTTCTAACAGGTATCAATTATCAGTCTTACAACAAAATTCTATGGTTGACAGGGAATAGTACTATATATGCTGAAGAAAATCTTATTGATTAATGACTCAGAATGGTTTTTAAATTATAGATTGAAGGGAGTGTACACTTGTCTTCATTTTCTAATTGTGATAATACATGCATAAATAAAAACTGAAATTGAACTTCAAAAATAAATAATTATGCACCGAGACTACTTCCAACAATGTGACCATATCAGAGTGTACATAGTAAAATGGTTACAGTATCCATTTTGATGGTTAAACTCACCATGAAATAGAGGAACGGGAAGAGAGATGATATTGGCAGTGCTGAACAAGGCAAAAGAAAATGGCATCAGATTCGATAAAACTAGTTTCAACAGATTGAGAATGAACAGAAAAAATATAACTGGTAAACACATAACCAAACACTGATTTTCCATTCAAAGTATAAAATTGAAAATACCTTCAGACAATTTGGTATTTAACACTATTCTCCTCCACTACTATGGGATTTGGAGGCCCTACTTCTTGAACTACTTAAGGTGCACAATTTCAGACCATTACAAGAATGAACAGAAGTTAGGAAGTGTTCAAACTGAACAAAACTAGTACTGCTGTTTTAGCTTGAAAAGTTTAACTGTTAAGGTAACATTCGAACTTCAGAAGATAACATGTGAATTTTGTATTCAACTTCAGTCAAGCCAGGCACCAACTTGAGAAATTATATATAAGTTATCATTACAGATGATTGCTTCTTCATCAAGAGAAAATCATTTTTCAACCACAACCAAACACACTGTTCTTCTTCAAACCAAGTGATAATTGTTTTTCCAACAGGAATTATCAGTTGCACTTCAGGAATCAACAAAACCAGACTTTCCAACACCCCAAAAGTTTCAACAAGACAAAAAAAAATCAGAACAAAACTCATGCAGAAGTTAAAAACTCAGAGTAGTGCGAATTTCTTATACCAGCACTCAAGGCCACCATCCACATGATAAAAAGCTCGGTAAAAGGCACACCCTGTCCCTCACTCAACTCTTTTGCTTTATCCACTTTGCAACCGGGACAGTTCTCATAGTACTTCTTCCTCTCCAACAATGGCTGCTTACCTTTCTCCTCTTCCATTATTTCTGAGATGACCCTCTTTCCTAAACTACAACATGCACTGTTCAAACCCAAAAAGTTGATGAATTTAAAAAAAGGGGTTATGATGGTGTGTTGTTTTCAAGCACAAAACGGAAACACAGTGGTAAAAGATTCGAGGAAACAAAAGTACACACAGAGAACACAGAAACTCTACTAGTTGTGGTCCTTTCTAGCTTCTGAGAAAGAGAAACAAAGATGAACGTGAGTGGTACAAGCTCTGGTGCGTCTCTCTCAGCTATATGATGAAGGCACATGACAAACACATAATAATAGGAGTAACGTGAAACCGTGAAGAGTGCATCATTGCACACGTCACAAAGTGAAAAGAGAAAATGACATAGTTGTTTTTTCAATCATAAAAACTATTGTTTTACTTTTATTATGTTTTTATATAGAGATATCTTTCTAAGGGTATGTATGATTGATGATTGGATGAGTAATGATAGCCATATAGGTTAGTGATAAGAAGGAGATAAATCAAAATTATAGAGGAAAGATACCAACAACAAAATTTTGAGAGGGAGAAAAAGAGTTTGGAGAGCATGAAATAAAAATAAAACATTTTTCTAAAAAAAATTAAACTTGTTTTTAAATGTATCGAAAATATAATTTTGATTTAATTTTTTTATAATATTTTTAGAATATTATTAAAAAGTAAATTTAAATTTAACTCAATTTCATTCTTAAACATGTTGATAATGAATCTTTTTATAAAGTTTTTATACTCTATAAATTGGTTTAATTTTGTTATAATGGAATATCTAACAGATATAAAAAGAGTTTAATGTTTTTCTATAATATTTATGTAATTTTTTAAAAAATTATTATCTTTCGAAAAAGTTACCAAAGATTTTAAAAGGAATTATATTTAATTAATAATTAAACTAGTTCATAAATTTTGGAAACGTCATTTAGTACTTTGTTAATAGAATTAAAATTTGTTTATCATGCATAATTAATATTTTTTAATATTTTCCTATCGTTAGTTATTTCTCTTAATTATCGTGTTTATTTAATTTTGTTTTTACCTTCGATTATTTGATTATTTTGTCCTTTCTTCCCTATATGACTTAATTTGTTTAAATCACTCTAAAAAAAACTGATAAATACTCAAAAAGACGTGTTACTTTGAATTTCTTCACATATTTTTAGTGTACTAAAATTTGACTTTGTTCCTCAAGAGTTTTCCTTCTTTTTTTTTTCTCCAATTGATTGCTGAATCAACTTTGAAAATTTCACACATTAATGCATCTTGTTCCGACCAAAAGCAATCCTGAGAGGATGTACTAGAAAATGTGAAAGAGACCCTACTATTTCAGAAAGATTAGAAGAGTGTAATTTTCAATACATTTTATATTTTGCAAATTATTTGTTATGTCGTTTTATAATATATAAACATTCTTCTCTTGGACCCAGTAGAAAATTCATGCTCTAGAATAAATGTTCATGTCACAGAAAACACAAAAGTTCATTTTACATTAATGAAGTGAATTGAATTATAATACTTCTTTTTTTATCTTTTTTTTTATCCAAATGTATGATATGTATGGCAAATAAATAAAGTTACCGTGGTTCTTAATGTGTATTCTACCCTATGAATAGCATGTGCAATTATTATAATACATTATTCAAAGAAGTAAGAACAATTTTGTTCTTATGGGATTTAATACGTGACGGAACTAAATTGGATAATAAAATTATTATAATTGGTTGAAATATGTGCTGTGTATTCACTTTTCCAATTTTAAAAAAATTTATTAAATTATAAAGTAAATTTTATCAAAAGTAGTTATAAAAATAAATAAGTTTTCATTATTAATCAAAACTTTTATTATAAGTAATTATTCAAATTTTAAAAAGTAATTATTAAAGAGATAAAATAATAAAATAGTTATTTTAATTTATAAAATAGTTAAATTTAGATTAATTTAAAAAGTAAACATGAAAATATAATTATTTTAATTAAAATAAAGGTTGCTTAAGGATAAAATTGAGAAACAAAATGTGTAAAAAAAAGGAATCCTTACATAATTAACTAATATATAAAATAAAAATAATATGTTAAAATTTAAAACAAAACATAAATATATAGTTTTATAACATTTAAAATTCATTTAAGAACTAAGATAACTTTTTTTATCATACATAAATTAAAATTTCAACAATATATTAACAATAATAAATTTATATTTGGAATAAGATAATAAGAAATATTTCAGATTGATTTATATTTTTTACAGAAAACTAAAATCATATATTATTAAATATTTTCAATTAAATTTATTTTTTATGACATGTACTTGTTTTTTTTTATATTAATTGTCTTGCGTGTTCATTTTCGCTTTTAGCCACAAACTTGTTCCCATGTTCTACAGTATTTGTCTTTTGCTAAAAGTTGAAATTATTGTGTGAATTTCACCTAGTTTAATTGATAACAAATGAATCTTGAATTGATACTTAACAACTTATTAAATTAAGAAAAACATTTTCTAGCAATGAGTTTGGTTAAATGTTTAATATATGGTTTCAAGTTCTTTTAAAATAAAATATCCCTTTAAGCAATTAAACTTAAATATGTATAACATAGTATATGTGGTATACTTTTCAAAGAAAATATCTTTTGCCTCTTTCTATTTAGGTCACCACTGTAGTCTGTATTCATCTTCTTCTGTTTATGTTACTGCTATTGTCTCTTTTGTTTTAGTTTGGTTTTTGGCTTCTAGTGGATGTAGTGTTTGGCTTAGTTTGGTTTTATTATATTAAACTCTTTTTATTTCAATGATTTTTCATATATATCAATTCCTTTTAATTTTATTGTTAAATTTATACTTTGCAAAAACAAATTTATATTGAGTATATTATGCAGTATTTCCACTTTGCAAAAACAAATTACCTTTTAAAAGTAAAAATAAAAAATTAAGGATTAGGGGACAAAATATTTTTTTTAGATATTTCGTAATAATTCTAATAAAATCAGGAGGAACCAGTTATATGTAAGTCCCCTACTAGTCCAAACATTAAAAAAAATGTGTTTACTGTAAAAAGGAACCTACAGCATAATTACAAGCTCAATTTAATCAAAGAGTATATATATTTTCTAAAGAAATATAAAAGTAGAGAAATATGATTTTGATCCAATCCAAAGTCTTGATTTTGTGATACTTCTATTAAGTCTTCCGAAAAGCATAAGTTCTTTCTTTTTTTATTTATTTTATTGTTGACCTATTAGTGTACTTGTCACTTCTCTATATTATTAGATTCATGCATCATCATCAACACCAGTGTTTCTCTCTCATTTGCATTATTTCACCCTTTATAAGATTCATGCATCATCATCAACATTAGTGTTTCTCTCTTATTTGCATTATTTCACCCTTGATAAAATCATTCATATCCAAAACTTTAATGCATATAAATGCATAAAAGTTTCTTTCTAAACTTTTGAACATAGTTGACATTGGTCTAAGAATTATATCTACACAATTTTTATTCATATAGAGTAATACCAATCTCTTGCAAGAAGCGTTATTGTCTTGGTTAGAGATCAAATTAATGTATAATATATAAGTGGATGCAAATCTCGTATTTTAAGCTTATTTTGTAGAATTAAGTTAGGTTTAAAGTTCACTTCTTAACATGGTATTAGAGTCATAAGTTAGAGCTTATTCTAACAAATTTGTTGTTTATTGGGTTTATTATTTCACCCGTTATTGGACCACCCATCAATGTCTGGTCTTATGCTCGAATAAAAATAAGGTCAATTTATAATATATAAGTGAGTACAAATCTCACTTTACAAGTTAGTTTTGTGAGGTTGAATTAGTCTTAACATTGTCTATCAACATATTATCATTGTCCAAAACATCAAACATGGTAAACATGTGAAAAGAGGATCATCCAAAATTCAATACCCACCTGTTAAGTGTTACCTTGTGATAATTCTTTCTTGCTCAAGCATCTTCAATGGAGGAGGAATGAGTGAAATGTTTTAGAAGTTTGGTTGAAGGAGGAGGAGTTTTCGATTGGAAATGGTGGAGAAGTTTCCTAAGAGATAGATGAGGTCAAATTCCAAGGAAGAAGACTAGGATAGACGAGAATATGGAAAATTATTTTAAGTAGACCTTCAGAACCAAGTGAGGTGCAAATAACTCTACTCATTCAAAAGTAAATTCACAAATGATGAAGGATTTCTATTCTATATATAGCAATTAGGTTCAAACAAGGAGAGGAGAAAAAGAAAGGAAAATTCAAGTTTTATTTCCCTTCAAAATAGGCATGCAATGTTTGTTAAGTGACATTTACACTATTAAAAAGCAAATGGATTTACCAATAGAAAAAAAATCTATCGATAATCACCAAAATTGTCAGTAAATTTGATTTATTGACAACTTTATCAATGGATAGAAAAACCCTTTAGTTGTTACCAACAAACAAAATCTTTCGACAAAATTCATTGGAAAATATTTGTCGATAATTATCGACGAATTTTGACTGTTGGTAATCATCCCTAAGTTTTCTTCTTCGGTGAATCCATTACCAATGAATATTTTCATAGATAATTTAAATTCTAAAATTTGTTGGTAAATTTTGTTTTACCAATGAATATTTTTGGTCATTAAAATCTGTTGGTAAATTCTTGTTATACCGATAGTTTTTTTCATTGGTAATTTATCATTTTCTTGTTGTGTTATCCATTCATGCTTTCCACATTTGAGCATGTTCTCAAAATGAAAGAAGCATCTACTCGGTCCAAATGTTCTAAACTACTTGGTCCAAATACAAGGTCCAAAATATCTTATTCTACTTTGTACAATATTCACAAGCTAAAGTTAACCCATTTTGATAGTATCTTGGGCCTGCTGAACTCAATTGAAACACACCCTTCTTGTATCCTCCTAGGTATAGTCTTAATAGTTGGTCCCTTAGCTAGAGGTCTTCCATCACCTTGAGATGATGATCAACACCATGTCATCATCAAAGGAATTCATCTTTTGAACCATAATTGTCACCCATCCTACTTCTCCAATTTTGGGCAATCTTTCCTCTAATGTTACCTACTTGTAATATTTGCAAACATCTCTGAGATCATTCATTATCTGTTTTGACTTCTTAAACTTCTTGTCATCAGCACTCGTAAATGCTTTGAAGTAAAACTTTCTTATATAAAGGCTAAACTTAACCTCTTCAAGTGTTATGTTACCCTTCCTAATGCTCAAATAACTCATTAAGTTTTTGTATGACATTGGAAAAAAGACCAACAAAATCATTGTTGCATCTTCATCTTCTACCTTGAAATCTATGTCTCAGAGTTCCATTAATATTGAATTAAGCTTCTTCACACACAACCTAGACAACCATCTATCCCGTAGATTCTTGTTGAAAATTAACTTTGCTATGAAAAACTTCTCTTGGTTTGTAAAGGCTTTCTTTTAAAACCTCATGAAGAACTTCATTTGATAAGGACAAAAGGATCATAAAATGAAATATTTCCTCCATATTCTTTAAACCTTGCCCTTTTATGTGTGAGGTGCTTCTAAATAGTGGTGTCTGTAAGGCCCCTTTTTATTTCTGCCCTAAACTAAAAGGGTTGCCCTTGTAAGTGGGCCTAAGGGTTGGCCCAACATATAAGATCTTACTACGTTGTTATATGGATATGGGATGATGATAATGTACTTGACTGTGTGATGAATATGTGTTGGCTCTAGCTTACCCGTTTGTTTGTATGGTTGTATTGTATTTGGCTCTTCTTCTTGCGATGATCATCAACGTGATTGATGGGAGCAGATGGGCGAAGTTCTCGTGGTCAACCAGGGAATGGCGAGTCTGCTGCTTAGCCATCTGGGCTGGAGTTATTTTATTCACAATTTCATTAGGGGTACGGCCTTTGTATCGTTTTATGCTTTCCTACTCTACACTCTTTGTTAGAATTGTATCTGGTTTATGCTGGCACCGTGATGTGCCCAGGTTGTAGGGGTTGTGTTAAGGACCCCAAGACTACGCTACTATACTTTTATCGCGTGACGTTTTCTTTAATTTCGTTTAATAATTAAATGGGACGTTACAGTGTCCAGATCCCTTGCCTTTTGATCTCTCATTTCATTCTTCACGTGAAACTTTTCAATCTTTAATGTGTTGCGCTTTTGTTTTCAACAATTTCTATAAAACAAGATTGAAATTAAATCTAATACAAATTTGTTGTACAGTTAATGTTAAAATGAGTTCAAAAAGAAAAAATGTAATCTTGATTGCCAACATATTAACAAGAGACAGCATACAAATAATTTATAAAAGTAAAATATATATGAATAAATTTTTCTTATTTATTAGTTTTATTGCAAGTTACTAAATTATAATTTAGTGTATACAACAAATACGTTTTACGTAAAATAGAACTATGATACTTTACAAACTTTTTTTTACAAAACTTGACACCAAATTTTTGACAACGTTTACTTTTCAACTCATACCAAATTTGTTTCTTCTCTTATCAAGTTACATCAAACTTTTTTTTTTTTCATCCATTAAAATACCGTCACATATGCATTGTGAAAAGTTTGTCACCAAAACTTTGTCAAAAAATAATTTTCCTTAAATTTACTTTCATAAACAAGCCTCGTATACCTTAAAACAAATATAGATAAACGGTTTAACCAAAGTTGTTGTTTAATATAAGAGTTTATTAATAGCAACGAAGATATGCTATCGAATAAACTTTGTCCATTTCACATATTAATTCACCTTGTCTGAGATAGAAGGTACTAGAAAATGTGGATAATGTTTCAAAATCATTAAAGTTTATACTTTTCATACATATCATACATCTTAAAGATTAGAGTCAATCATACATATCATACATTTTACGTTATTCAAATTATTTATCATGTCGTTTTGATATTCGAACGTTATCTTTTTATCGATTCAGAATATCAAGCTAATCCATATTCTAAAATTGTATTATATTTGTTCGTAAGACTCTCTGTTTCCAAGACATAAAAGTTCATACCCATTGATTTAATTTAGTGTATTGAATTATAACATTTTTTAATTCAATGTATTATGATATGCATGACAAATAAATAAAACTATTATTATTCTTAACATATAATTTTACCCGGTGCCTATGTGTGTTTATTACATTAGTAAACTATTTAAAGAATCCTTCTTCATAAGTAATCTTGTTAAGATGAGCTCATTGAACTGATTAAAATAATGTTCAAAGTTGAATTGTAGTGGTACTGTGATCAAATTAATATTAGTAAGACTATCATAATAATTAAAGAATATATTTAAGATAATATCATAATTTTATTAAGATGTCAAAAATTAAAATAAAACATAAATATAACTTGGTAAATTTTAAAAATAAAATAAGATGTATCATCGTAAATAAATTAAAATTTTGAATGATATTTATCAATATAAATCTACTAACAAGTTTGCATTTATATGATTATATAAAGAAGATTCTTTGGTGTATACTTTTTTCTAAGTTTATCCTTTCTTAAGTAGACTTTGTCAATTTTATTATTTAAGTGACGTTTATTTTAACCTTTTTAACAAATTCAACATTATTTCTTTAAGTTTAATCATTTTTAAACTAAAATAACTAATTATAATAAAATATTACATACAAAATAAATAAATAAAAAATTATCTTTATTTTAATAATTATAATTTTATTATTTTATTTATTATAAAAAAGTGAAAACACGCACACGCGAACGTGTCACTAGAGTAAGAATAATAATAAATGTTTTAAGCTGATTTTTTATTTTAATTTTTAAAAATAAAGTGTTATCAATTATCTTTTAATTAAACGGATTTTAACCAGTTTTGCCTATTTTTAACCACTTTTATCTACTTTCATTGGTTTTCTGATTCTTTGAACGTTTTTTGAGTATGAGAGATTTTATGATATTGTTTATTAAACTATTTGATGATTTCATAGCCCAATTGATCTAGAGTAGTCCACTTTTCAAAAAAGTCTGACTTTAATTTGTGATCATTCCTTAAAAAAAATAAAAAATAAAATTTCTTGTTCCTTTTGAATTTTAGCCAAAAAATTTCTACATGTTTTAAAGCACCTGTCGGAGTTGCTAGAAGTTGGATTTAAATGGCAACAAATTAATCTCGAATTGGTAGTTAACAACTTATTAAATTATGGAAAACATTTTTTAACAATGAGTTTTGTTAAATCATTACTATATATGTTGGTTTTATTAAGTCCTTTCAAGATAAAGTATCTCTTTAAGCAAGTAGATTTAAATATAAAGCACACTCAATGTATTTAGTATAATTTTTAAGTAAAATAACTTTCCAATTTACTATTTTGAAAAAAGAAATCTTAATTATTTTCACAATAAGAAATGAAACGTTGAAATTTATTGAAGGGTGATATTACTAAAAATTCTCATATTACATGGGAATTTTCTTGCAAATTTGTTAAAAAGATTTGCAAGAAAAGACTTTTTCCTACTATTTTTTTTAAGAATTTTAATTGACAGCAATTTCTTACAAAAATCTTTTCATAACAAAATTTATAAATATTTCCTACAAAAAAAATTTCAAAACAAAATTGGCAGGAAATATGAATTTTTTTAGTAGTGTGAATATGAAAACCTGAATATAAATTTTAAAAAGAGTAGAATTATATATATATATATATATAAATATATATATATATATATATATATATTAATTATTGTATTAATATTATGTTTTTCTTATTAATATATATTATAAAAAGTTAGAAGGTTTGAAAGGGTTTAAAAAAGAGAGAGGTTGTTTACGTAAACTCATCTCATCTTCAATTCTCAATTGCATTTCCTTCCCTTTTAATCAATTGATTTACTTCATTTATCTCCTTGAAGATGTAAAGTCATAAAAGCAATTAGTGTGAAAGATTCTACCATGTAAGACAATCAATATCATATTATGGTAAGTTCTATAAAACAATTCTACTTTTTCTATTGTGCATTTCATATGATTTCTTATATTTCCTAGATGCATCTTCATCTAGCCATGGTCTTTAAACCATTCTTTAACAGTTGATTTTAGTCATTGGATTGTGAATATAGAATCGCTGTAAGTGGTGGCACTGTGTAAGGGAGGAGAACAATAATAAGAGTCTTTGCAAAACCTGTAAACAATTTGGTGAAGTTTGATTTAGTGAAACTGTGAAGGTTTTGGTGATCTGTGTGTTGTTTTTTGAGACGAACATATATTTGATTGTTAATTAATTATAAAGTGATGACATAACTATTTGTGTGATTCTTATGCATTAATGATGATTAGAAATTTCTTTGATGAGTACTTGATTTTTTTTACTATTAGGGATGACAAATAAACCCACCTCGTGGGTATTGTCCGAACCCGTTGATTAGAGTATGAGTATGGGTATGGGTATGGAGAATTTTCGACTTTTTTATTTGGGTATGAGATGTACTTATACGTCTCGTCCATGTCCCATACCCGCCATAATACCCGTTCATGTTTATATTATTAAAATATTCATAGTCAATTAAGTAACCTTATATATATATATATATATATATATATATATATTACACATTTTTTTTTTTTTTTTTCTTCTAATTGTTTGATTTTTCATGAAATTCATTTGCATCTCCAATGTATTATTCATCTTATCATAACCTTTATGCAATTATATTCAATTGATGTATGTCAATTAAATATTTTTTATGTCTCACCTTTGAATATTTATATTCTTTTTTAATATTTTTCTATATTGTATATTTTATTTTCACGTGACAATGTTTAACACTCTAAATTTAAGTGTTCAATAGTATAAATCTTTCATTTGCTAGGTAATATAAGAAATTTATCTTCTTTACTCTATTATTATTAATATTTGTTTCATTCGAAGAACTCTTTTGTTTCGCTAAAATAATTTTCTTTATTTCTCAACCATTAACTATGTTGATATTTGAAAAATTTTCTTAGATCTTTAAGGTATTTTTCATCTTATGATACCTTAATTATATATTTGTTTTTTTTATGATTTCATTAAATAGTCTCTCAAATTGTTTCTAAGACACACATTTGATAATATTTTTATATTTTTATTTATTGTTTATTTGTGTCATGTAGAATACTATTTTGATATATTTTATATAATTATTTTTTATTTTCTAAATCATTATCATACTATAATTTTGTCAATATAATTGTATAAATAAATTGTTGAGAATATTACTTAATATCTTTTTTATTTAAATTAGTTTTTAAAAAATATTTTAGTTTTAGAGATATGTTTCAGTTTTAGAAATTTATTATTATTTTAGATTAGGAGTGAGATATTCTAAATATTTTATACTTGATATTTGTTATATTTTGCTCTATATATAGAGTATATCAATAAAATACAAAAACATGTTCCTCTGTATAACATATCACATATATCTCTCGTATATCTTTTATATCTCTCATATTATCAAAAGCCCTAAAAATCCCAACATAAATTTTATTTACTACAATATAAAATTTAAATGTAATTGTCATGAATTTTTTTTATCACCATTCACCATATATTGAAGTTCAAAAGATACAAGATTTATGTTAAAATTTTATTATTATTACAACTTCTAGTAGTGTATAAAAAATATATTCATTATAATTTAAAAAATAAATTGAAGTAAACAAACATTTCAAATATATTTTAGTTTGAATATTTGTTTTCCTTTTATATTTTTTAAAAAACGTTTGTAAATGTTATCAACTAAGTTTCATTAATATTTACAAATTTAATAAATGTTCTAGTTCTCGTGAGATTTTATTTGGTATTCTAATTTGAAATATATACAGTTATAATTTATTTCTAAATATTTGATATCGAAGAAACAACCTTTCTATTAATATTAAATATTTAATAATATTATGTTTCCTTTATCATAATTTTTTTATTATTTTATAAAAAATAATTAATTAATATACAATAGTTTTGTATTATTTTATAAAAAGTAGTTAATTAATATTGGAACGGTAAGAAAGCGGGTACGGGTATGTGTACGAGTATATACATGTTACCCGATGGGGGATGGAGTTGAGACAAAAGTTTGATACCCGTTGAGTTTGGTACGGGGCATGGGATGAATTTTTTCTGTGAGGATGAATATGGGATAGCGAAATTCGTCCCCGCCCCGTTGTCATCCCTAATTACTGCATAATGGTGATGGTGTTGGTGTGATTGTAATTTTGACAAAAGTCTGAGGCTAACATATCTTAAAGAAAATGATTCTAGGGAAAAGAGATGATATAAACTCATATGTCATGTTGTTATGAGATTTTTGTGTTTATTATGATCGATTGTGATATAAATGTGATGTTGAATTGTTGAAAAAAAGTAGTGTTGATAAGTTGAGTATGATATTTTGTAGAGCAAAGAATCAATTGGTTATAAGCATTTTTGTATTGTTGCTTGTCCATAGTTGAGTGCCTCGACCATTGTTGGACGACCGGTCTAAGGTTCTAGAAAAACTTTAATAATTTTGTTATGTTTAATTATTTTATGCTTTTTTAGCTTAGGAATGATAAGTTTGGTTCTCAATGACTATGTTTAAGGGAAAATACTGCAATTTAGAATGTCCAAGTGTATTGAAAGGGGATTCCAAGAGTGAAACTCTCAATTGGTATCTCACTCACATAGGAGTTTGATATCTAAGTACTGTGAGTCGAAGTAGACTTCACGAGGCAAACAATATGATATGAAAAATGATCATACTTATAAAACTTATAGAGATAGTGGGGTTAATCCTATCATGGTTGGGTTTGAGTCATTTGGTCTTAAGAGCTGAAAAATTACTTGAGTCCATTCAATACATTTGTCTTTGTGAAGATTGTACAAGTATCTAACAAAATAAGTTTGGTGCAAGGTTTAATCATACAAACTTTAAATTATTTCTTAGACCTTTTATATGATTTATTGCTTTCTTATTCTTCTTTCAGATGCATTAGCTTACCTTTGTGTTTTTTTCTTATGTTGCTTGTTATTTGTTTATGCGATGATTGTATATTAATATGTAAGCAGAGGTAGGAATACATAAGGTCAGTAGCTCAGGAGCTGGAGCCCATCACTAATGACTTCAGATAGTGATAATTTAGAAGATGAAGTCTTTATCTTTTTTTAGTAAATTGTATCAAACTTATTTCTCATATTTTGAAATACTTTGAGATGTTTAAGAAATGTCATTTTAAAATACAATGTTAAATGATTGTAATAGTCCTTAAACTTATTATATATAGAAATGTATGACATTTTGAGTATTGATGTTATTAAGTAATGAGTCAAAGTTTTTGAGTTCATATTTTGGGGTGTTACAGGGAGTAGTGGTTAACATATACAATAGACATCGAAACATGTTACCAGTGATTAGTCATGGTAGATAAATTGCCAAGTATTTTGTTATTCAATTTTGATTTTGATAAGAAATTCTCACATTGAATGGTAATGAATATATGTATGAATGATATTGGATTTTTTAAATTAGATATGGAAACAGGATGAAGATGGATATGTACATATTTCTTCCTGTCGCGTTCTCGCATTTGTTCCATTTTCATACATATTTTTGTTTTAAATTACTAAAGCACATTAATTTATAAAATAATCTAACAAATATGTTAACTTTTATTTGGTCATTAGTTTCCTAAATTATATATGAGATACAAATTTGATCATTTTAACTCTTTTTTATAAGGTTTAAGCCCTCATTTATGTTTCAAAATCTTATTTGGGTCCTCAGATTTTAAGTCGTTCCAAATTAGGTCCTCATCTTTGAAAATATGTTTCAATTTGGTCATTTCCGTTAGCATTGATCACGTTAACTTTGTGCCACATGTCAGCTCTTGATTTTTTTATTTTTAAATTTTTTTTAGTATGGTCACGTGTCAAATTAGGGGGTTCTGCCACGTGTCAACTCGTTTTTTTTTTAATTTTAGAAAAAAATATATATTTGCCACGTGTCAACTTGGTTCTGCACGTGTCATTATTTATGTAAAAAATCTTAATCTTGTCCCTGTATTTGTTATTTTATCTCAATTTAGTCCCATTTTTTTTAAATTTGACCAATTTTATCCCTTTCAAATTGAGACAAAATTTAACTTTTATATAAATATTACAATGATATTTTTATCATACTAAATATTTAAAAAAATTAATTTTACTAAAATTTATATCTTACATTGAACTTTATTTAAAATATGTTTTAATAACTTCTAGACAACTTTATAAATTTCTAGACAAGCATTTGAATTTTGTAATTGTTTTAAAATTTTGCATTTGAATTTATAAAGTTGTTATTTTTACAACAACTCTAACATATTTGTCTAACATTTGAATTTATAAAGTTGCTATGATACTTCACGGACTTAGCCTTGTGTCATATAGGCTGGGGTTAAAAAATCTATAGGGCCAAAAAATTTCATTAGAAAAGCCCACAAAACTAAAATTTCAACAAAAATTTTAATGGGTCAGGGTTAATCCACGAACTTTTATTTTAAATATGAAAAAATATTAATTTTTTAAAATATATTATTGGATACAACAATAAATATAAAAAAACAACTCCAACTCAAATCGATCCTCGACCCAGACCCATCTTACTCGACCTTCACCGTGAGACAATTTGCCTCGAACTTTTGCTTGGGCCAACTTGTCACGACATTTATCCTAGACTAATTTGTCTCAACCTTTAATTCGAGTAGGCTCGTCTTAACCATCAGCTCAAACTAATTTGTTTCGATATGTTGAATATACATTTTTAGAATATTTTAATATTTTATTTTTCCTATCCAATAGGAATCACCCATTACATCTCGTTTCTTGTTTTAGTAACACATCAAAGTTTTATTAAATTGTATTTAAAAAAGATATTTACTTGTTGACTAACTTAATTGATTTAGTATTACTCAATCAATTTTATAAATTCTCAAATTTTATATTAATTATATTTTTTGTGTTAGTAAAAAATATAATAATATTTTACTTAAAGAAAATATATAAAATTAAATTCTTTAATTTAGTCGATAATATTTTTTCATCCAAAAAAAACCAAAGTACTCATTAGTGTGTAGCTCTGTAAGTTAATTACTGAAAGGGTAATAAATCAATTTATTAATTTACTGATCAAAGTTGACTTCTAGCAATACTATTTATATATGAGTAAAAATATGTTAATACTAATATAAGAAAAAAACACTACAAAAATTCTCTCGTATACATTAATTTCTTTATATTAAATATTTGTAGTATTTATTTTAGGATTTGTCTTGAGAGATATAAGTTGAACTATCACTACCATATGTTTACTATCGAAACATTAGCCAATGATTTTTTTTATCAAAATTTTAGATATTTTTTTTTTTTAATTCACACCCACAAATTAAATATTTATTATCAAAGGTGGAATAGGTAAGTGAAGGTTTGAAAATCAGGAAGGAGAAATAGATGTCATTGACTAGGTTAATCATGTTTTATGCTAAAAACAAAAGGATAATAAATTTTGAATAAAATGAGGGATTATTACATGGATGAAATGATCTTTGGTATTTTTTATGCTCCTTCTCATAAAAGAAGCAAAACATCACATCTAAGAAATTGATTACCCCATCTTTGTTTTTTAATGAAGAAAAAAAAAATACAAAGCTTCAACAAATGCATTGAACAATATTTAATCAAGTAATTTAGAACATGATTTTCACTTCATAAAAAATAAAACATTTATTTCTTTATAAAATATTCAGTTTTGTATATACCAATTTTGCAAATACGTTTTTCTTAATATAAAACAATTAAAAAATAAACAATTTTATTAAACTTGACACCCGATGATTTTCTGATTAAGAAAAGCACTAAAAAAAGTTCAATATCAATACAGAATAAACACATTTATCTAACATGAGTATAACGCCATTATCAATTCAAAATCCTTATCATGATAAATTTATTTATTCATAAATTATTTATCATATACTGGAATTTGTTAATTCACATTTGAATTCCTAAGACTAATCTATATAAATTTATATTTTCGTTTTGGGAAGTTTTGATGAAATCTTAACATTCTCAAATAAACTTAACTTAACTTTGGAATTACAAAATGTGATTAGAGTACTAGGTTTCCTACATTAGGTGTCCACTTCAAAATTTAGAATTAAAAGAATAATTTTCAATATTTTTATTTATAAATTTTAAGATTAAACACATCAAAATAGTATTATGATGTTCATCATGTAAAGTAATTTTATATTAACTTTTAATTACAAACCATCGTTGGTGTGATCTCTTATATATTTATTATAAAACTCAACCAATTAATCATATACAATTTGTAATTAGATGATAATCTAAATAACTTATCTCTCTTAAATAAGATATATAATTTTAGTCGTACGACTGAAGTAAGTGACAATTTTATTCGAAAATGAGAGATTATGTAGTTACACTATTAATACAAAATATTTATTATTTGTTAAATAATCTAATTAATTACTTTTAGTGAATTCTCGACCTTTTTTCTTTATAAAAAATTTAAGTTAAAAATTCATTAAACAAACTTTTATACAGCTGCAACTGAATGTCTTGTTTCCATATTCAACAGAATTATTATTTTTTATAGATTATCACTTCTTTAATAAATAAAGTCTAACATATTATTTTGTCCTTTAAAAGTAACTACAAATAGAAAAAAGCAAATGAAGACACTTTATCATTCTCACAAATCACCGGTAAGTTGCACTCTGAGAAAGGAACATATGATATACAACTTATCTCATCAAAATTTTTCTAAATAATTTGTATATATAATATGCATTTTATTAACAAATTATTATTATTATTATTATTAAATTGTTATTATTTGTTTTAAAATTAAAAAAAATTGTTAAAATATAAACTTTAAATTTAATCTAATCTTATAAAAAAATACCTCCTAAATCTCACGAGAATATATAGGTTTTATCTCATGATAGAATCATGTTAAAATAAATCTTTAAATTTAGCTCAACTTCAAAGATCCAATTTGTAAGTTATACTTAATGTTTCAAGGTTTTAAATTAAAATAGTCTTAATTAATTTTTTATGGATGTTGAGCTTATGTCTTTTATATATATCAAAATTATCAAAATATCATAGTGTTTTTCAACAATAATATTACTGTTAAAACTGATAAAAGCAACTGTTAAATGTGCCGAAGTCAATTTTTAATTGCTTATTATTCTTCCTCCTTCAAAAGCTTGCAAATACTTTTCAACTACAAATTTTCTGTTAAATCTTCGGATCTTGAAAATAAAATAAATCAAGGGAATTTGAAGCAGAGTCCAATAATAGTTAATGAGGATAAGCTAAATTATTGAGCAGGCTTATAGAATATTTATTTTACAATTTTACATAATGCACTACAATTTTTTGTGTTATTACAACATTCAAAAGCATCAAGTTATGAAACAAATGGCAGATTCTTTTCATTCATACACATTAGTTTCTTAGCAAAATACCTTTCACCAAACCACATGCAATCACTGTGCAGTGTCATAGTATTCTGTAGTCTCTTGAATCAAGCATGCATCGACAAGAAAAAAGACAAAGAACACAGAAAAAAAAAAAAAAAAAACAAAAAAACACAAACACAAAAAAAAACAACCAACCCCCAAATCGAATCACGCTACCTCACTCAACTTATTCCCTGGCTGATCACGATCGCCGCGTCCATGTACGTCTAAATCCCATGCACAGCAACACGTGCTCAACATGCACTTCAAATCACTCACACACCACCGCATTGTTCGCTTCTTCCTCCACACCCAATTCACGCAATCCACCTCCATCATTATATCATCATCATCATCGCAAGCTACACTTATTTTCAATTCAAGGTTTTTTTTCCATCGTAGGCAAATGACTTTGCTTTATTATGGATATAGGCAAGTTTTTTAAAAATTACAAAAGTAGGCAAAACGTGTTGGGGTGCACATTTTTATATGAAGAAATCGTGTAGTCCTCATACGTTTTTGTGGTCAATGTGGTCAGAGGACGAAATCGTGTGGGAGGTGAACGTTTTTGGTGCCGTAATCGATTACTGTATGTTGTAATCGATTACTGCATGCTGTAATCGTGCAGGGGGTTAACGTTTTTTAAGCCGTAATCGATTACCGTAGTGTGTAATCGATTACTGAATGTGTTGCAGTTTTCTGGGTATTGTGTAATCGATTACGCATGAAGTGTAATCGATTACATGCGTAATTTTTTTGAAAAAAAACGTTAACAAACATTTCACTAGATAGGAAAACAATGATGTATAATATAGTTGAATATGAAAGTAAAAAACAGTGATATTAGTGAAAAAAAAAAGATTACAATCAATTAAAGTACTAAGATAATAATATCAATGTCAAAGTGCATTAAAGAAATATAAAGTTTTTGAATGAAAATAAACATGAAAATGCATCTAAGATGGAGGAAATTGGCGCCGCACATAAGCCATGTCTTCCTCAAGTTGTCCAACCCGAGCATCTATACTGTCAAATCTTGAACCAACAAAAGCTCGGAGATCGCGGATTTCATGGATAATATCATTAAGCATAGCAGCAGATGCATCCTGGGTAGACTGAGGCGGTGAAGATGGTGTGCGGTCATCATGAAAAGGTGCATCCTGCATATCACGTTTATGAATCCATTCACCATTTTGGTTTTTTACAAAATCAAAGGAATGAATCACTTCAGCACCAATTGGACCTGTTCTCCAATTAATCTCCTCAAATGGTTCATCATCTAGAGGAACATTAAACTTAATAAAATTGTCAGTAATATGATTAGCATATGGTAAAGGGGCATGGTCTCTTAATGCCTTTTTCATCCGATATCTAATCAGATGACCCCAGTTAAGCTGCCTTCCGGTCAGCATTGCCCACATTAAGATAATGTCTTCTTTAGTAGCTTGGGCAAGGTTAGTTGATCGGGGCACCAGGCATCGACATAAGATGTACTGCAGGATACGTGTTTCCACTCTCATTTGCCCTGCCAGTATTCTTCCTCCAATATTTACATTGTCACGACAAATCATCATTTTTGCATTGTGACTTGAATAATCATCTCTCCATTCCTGAACCATGTTTCCCTCAAAACAGACCCCTTGAGTGCCCAATTGAGTGATACGATAAAACATATCTATATCCATCCTAATTTTCACATGCTTAACTTCACTAAGAATAACCCCTTCCTCAGTAATTTGTAAGTTGGAATAAAATACTCTAACTAATTCCAGATAATAACGTTGACGATTAGTCAAAAAAGGTAATAATCCCAAGTTGTGGAGTATATCATAGCACTCAAAGTTTTGCTCAGCAATAAAATCATCAGGATATCTGGGTTCAAGAATATCTCTGGCAGAAAATTTTGAAGTATACCTCTCGTATTGTGCTACGGAAGAGAACAGTCTCTGTAGTTGTGAAGGTGCGATTATTTCTTCAGGTTTGTTGACAGCGGGACCACGGCAGCGGTGAGCACCGACTTGAGTCTTGCGTTTCCTTGACGATTCTGCCATTTTAGGGTGTTTCTGAAGATTTGAATCGGTGAGTTTTGTAGAGAATTGAAAATGAGAAAGATTTCAACAAACGGGAGGTGATTTGGTGAAGATATGAAGGCAGAATGATGAAATCACGGAGGAGAGAAAGGAGGCGTGGGTGGGGTTTTTGGAATGCAGCGGCGGAGAGAGAAAATGTTGTTTTTATAGTGGAAGACGAGTCGTAATCGATTACAGGGTTTGTGTAATCGATTACGACGTTAAAAATAACATTCCAGGGGCTCCTGATAGTTGTGTAATCGATTACAGGGTTTCAGTAATCGATTACAAAGGAAAAAAATAAGTTCCAGTGGGTCGTGGTAGAGTTGTAATCGATTACAAAGTTTATGTAATCGATTACCAATCTAGAAATAATTTTGACAAATTCTCCTGTTAATCGATGACGAGGGGGGTCGTAATCGATTACGAAGGTATTATTTGTGTTCCAGGTTGTCGTGTTACTTAAGTAATCGATTACAGGCTTTGGTAATCGATTACATTATACAAATTTGGGGTTGTGTAATCGATTATGCTGGTATCAGATGTACAAATTTTGTTAATGGTAATCGATTACACTTTCATGGTAATCGATTACCACACGCATTGTTGGAAAAAATTAATTGTGGTGATGGATTACAGCATAACAATTTTTTTTTTAGCCTTTGTACTCCATTGATAAGAAACTTTAACATATTCCATTAATTAAAGAAAAATAAAATGATAAATAA
>Ga0214543_1004874_pt1 | contig 25167 bp, 18 predicted proteins | sample CNSS2metaG_FD_160094 | JGI IMG/M metagenome (GOLD analysis project Ga0214543, IMG submission 160094) | Root nodule microbial communities from cowpea collected in UCLA plant growth center, Los Angeles, California, USA - CNSS2 | ecosystem: Host-associated > Plants > Roots > Nodule | place: USA... | reverse complement strand
CACAAGAGTACAACAGATACGGACCTCCCCGCCCGCATCAATCACGCATCTCAAATCTCCGTTACGAACCTCCCCGCTCGTAACTAATCCAGCATATCCCGAACCCACTAAGAACTTAGTCCTTAAATCCCAAAGGTTAGCACAACTACCTACCGCAGCAGAAAATAAAACACCGACACTGCCTAGACAATTGTCAAGTGGAACAACTTCACTGACCGCCTGGCGCCACCCTTAGCGCTGCCAGGCGCCACACATTCACTCAACAATACAAGCATCGAATCTCGCCTGGCGAGACCAACCACTAAAGCCAGGCGCTGGCCTAAGGAAGTCCAGAAATTAGAATACTCATTTACAAAACAATGTCAACGTTACTAACCGACACCTTTTACAGTTTTATCAATAATTCTCTCTACAGATGTCTAATTGAGGTGATTCCTTTTTGGTTAGAAACTAGACTTCCATATCTTTAATTTGACTACTAAACCACTATTTTTGGAGGTCTAAGCTATTGGCAATTTAAAAACGAAAATTAGGGATCCTCCAGTGTTTTTTTCCAGCTTTCCCGTCCCGACGTCTGCTCACTGTTTCGATCGTTACGTTTTCCATAGACATCCAAATGAGTTGATTCTTGTTGGGTTGGAAACTAGACTTCCGTAGCTTTAATTTGACTATTCATACGAAATTTTTTAACGTTCGAACAAAGAGCAGTCCTCATTGTAAAGTGACGAAAAAGTTTAGTTTAATCAAAACTTTAAAATAATTGAATTTGTTTATTCTGGATTTGGTTGCCACCACGAATCCTATGAAGAGAATTCCATTAGTTTGACTTTACTTTCATTCAAAAAGGTACTGACGCATTGTTTACAAAGAAAAGAAAAGAATGAAAGATTGGCTATGCATTTAAGGTGGTATGCCTAAAACATAAGGCATGGAAACAAAATGTCGTGTGGGTCCGTATCTTCTCTTACTCTTGCATTATCACATTGCTAAGAGACCAAAGCTGCACCCCATACCCTTTGCATGCCCGTGGGCCCCTCCCCAAAATAACACCACCTTAACCAAACCATGGGAAGAATAAAGAACCCCTGTATTCATGTGATATCTAATAAAAAAAAAATCTTGGTCCCACCTGGACACTATACAAAGACAAAATCTAATCCCCAATCTAGATATAGGCTACGTCACCATAAGGTCTCCACTCCAAAAGCATCGCAAAACCATTTCTCTATTGGTATGAAGCTATAATAACAGTATAACTACATCACTTGTATATGCGCATATTCAACGTCGCACCATACCGAACAATTGGAAATATACTGCACGACCCATCACTATAGACAACCCCACAATTTGAGAGGTTTGACACCCTTCATGCTAGGTGACTGCAGACGTTTTCCTGGTGTCAAAGCTCATCCTCACACAACACTACAAAACTCGAAATCAGGAAACTCGACCATCGATCAAACTTCTTCCACGTTTTAACCGCGTACATGAAGAGAAATGAAAAGAACACAACATTTATCACCCCCTCATCGGGAAAACCGCGTTCATCACGCAGCAACCCAGACCCAACGGTTACTGTCCCAAAACAGACCGTAAAGAGACCCAACTTGGCCCATGTCACAAACGATTCCACATAGGGAAATTTTAAACATCACGCCAAGCAGAAAGGGATAAAATCATATAATCACAAGAATAGGGTCACCAAGCAGATTCAATACTACGGAAATCACATTCTTTATTGCTTGATTATCACAGTCAGACTCTCTCTCAAATCACATACAATAAGCATCAAGAGAATAAAGGACAAATAAAGATTTAAAGACACAATTTGCAGCTCCCCTAACACAAATAATTTAACTCAAAAAGTAAATTTCACAAATTTACCATCCCATAATCACTTTGAAATCTTAATTTGAACACAGTCAAACAATAACAGAAGAAGGATTAGCCCCCCTTACCTCTGATCCTCGCTCCAATTGAATTTTAACGAATTGTGCTTGTTGTCCAAGGCCCCCTCTATAGGTATCTTCTTCAATTCCTTCAACCCTCACTCACACCCTCTAGAGCACGAAAATTTCCAACCCTTTCTCTGTTTTCCTTTGCTATCACTCACTCTCACTCTTGGCCTTCTCACACACTCCCTTCCCTCTCCCCAACTCAGCCCAATTTAATAAATTAAAAGAAAAATAAATTAAATTTATTTTTAAGTTTTATAACCTAAAACGAATTAAATTCCTTTCCCTCTTGTTTAGTGCACCTAAACTGACACCCTCTGGTTTCTCATGGAATTCCTATAGTTTTTCAGATTTTCCATCACCTAGCAAAACAAAAATATAAATAAAGTCCATTTCCTTTAACACAAGGTTCGAACCCATGACCTCCCAACTACCAAGTTCCTGCCCAACCACCAAACTAATTCATGTTCCCTGTCAATTTACTCCTTCGTATGGATTTAAATCATGCTTTCACATTCACAATATAGTAGCAAAGTAAAACAAAATTAAATAAATCTACTAATGACATACTCAGGACTTGAACCCAAGTCCCTTCAACCTAATTAAGTGCTCTAAACCACTTAGGTTCACGTTGTTTCTTGTCTAGGATTTATCAAAGAACTCTCCTAAGGTAGTCCCAACCTTTTATTTCTTATATTCTTTTAATTATTTATTTTTATGAATTTCCTGGATCTCACATTGAGAAATAACGAAAATTCTTTTGGCAAAATAAAAGATTTCTTCAAATGAAACAAAAGTTAATAATAATAGAGTAGAGGAGATAAATTTTTTATATTACCTAGTAAATAAAAGATTTATGCTATTAAATACTTAAATTGAGAATTGTGCCCTCCTGGATGGAGAAGATCTCCAATAAACCGTGGTATTCAATAGGCCAAGGAATAAGGCGAAAATTCAAGTAAAAAACCACATCTCCATAGAGTCGAGGTCATTGTAGGAATCTAGAAGGATGTCTCCACAAAGCCGAGGTCATTGTAGAAATCCAGAAGGATGTCTCCACAGAGTTAAGGTCATTGCATGAATATAAAAGGATGTCTCCACAAAGTCGAGGTCATTGCAGGAATCCAGAAAGATGTCTCCATATAGATGAGGTCATTGTAAAAAACCAGAAGGATGTCTTCCTAGGACCGACGCCCCTTAGGGTAGCTGGTTGATGGTTCAAGATTTACGAGGATGTCACCCTAAGACCGATCTCTCTGTAAGAAGCTAGGATTGAGGAGATGGTGCACGTGAAGATAGAATTTTAGATTATATAAAGTGATTATTTTGGTTAAGAAAATATTTAAAAGAAGGTAATTTAGTTATTATTTAGGGAAATATTCTAGTTGTTATTTAGAGGAATATTTTAGATTATCTCTAAGGCTATTATTATGCTTAATTAATTATGTATATCTATAATATTTGTAACTGATTTACCTTCTATAAATAAGAATGTTACTCCAATCGTCAAGGGACAAATTTATTTTGGCCTAAGCAAGTCTTTAAACTAAGGTTAAATTATTTCTTTCTTTTTGTTTCGATTAAAGGTTATTTTACACTTTTTTCTAGACCGGGACATTGGCACCCACCGTGGGGCTCGGTAAACGAGATCCCAACCACACTTACCATAAGAAACTTACCACCGTGAGGAATAGAAAAAAAAACCCCAACGACCAAGACGAGAAGGAGAACGATAATACTTCTAACAATGTAGCAGATCTTGCCTCCGCAATACTCACAAGAAACTTTTTACATATGCAAGTCATGAGAAGATGATCGATCTATGCTCAATCTCCGCTTACAGATGAACAATCAATCCTTACGATCGAAGCTTACACTCTCTCAATACAGGAAAAAAAATCCAAAGTTCCAAGTATGTTTCTATTCTGGTCAAGAAAAATGCCAGATAATTCTTAACCAAAAACAAAAAGAAAGAAATATTTTTAACCCTAGCTTAAGACTTGCTTAGGTAAAAAAACAATTTGTCCTTGACCATGGGAGTAAAAATCTTATTTATAGAGCAATCAGTTAAAAATATTAGCTTGTAGATACTACATAATACTTAAAGATAATCTAAAATATCCCCACAAAATAGCAACAAAAAAAACCACCCTCAAAGTAATCACTCGAATATTAAAGATATTCCTCAAATCTTCCAAAATTCAGATCTCTCCCGAATATCGGATATTTCTTACCTTGAAATCATATCCTAAATCCTCTACGAAAGCCTCAAATTTATATTGAACATATACGATCTCGTCCTCACACCGATCCCTTTCAACTCATCTTCATGTCGTTCTCTTCCAACTCATCTTCATGCCATATTGCATCAGTCCCCCAATCCATACACAATTCATGTATTCCAAGATAATAATCTCTATGTACTCGGTTTATGGGCGAGAATATTCTCCACCTATCCGGTAGGATGACGAACCGCTCCTTCCAGACTGGTAGATAGCTCTCCAACTTTTGAGCTTCTTCTTCTTAAGAACGAGGAACCCAGAAGTTGTCTTATCACCAACTATCTTTCACCACTTCCCATACAATCATCATTGTTTCTCAACTACCCCCTGCCACATGTCAACCATCAGACGACTTCTTTTCAAATCATGATCTGCATAACCTTCTTCCCTCTTTTATCTCCTTAACGTATAACCCTAAAACAACTATTCAACTTCCCACTTCCCACGACCCTTCTGCTTCTTCCTCGTTGCTTCCATTTCCTTTGCGACATTTTCTTCTCCAAGTACCCCTTCTCTCCTTTCTCTTACTTCATTTTGATTTTTGTAATTACTTTGTTTTATTGTTTATTGATATACCTCCATCAATTTTTTTCTGTTGATTGTCTTCGCCTTTGCTGATTGTCGAATGCCCTTGCTTTTGTTAGTTGTTAAGTACTGTGACTGCTATTTTTCCCCATGTTTGCTCCTAACTTATTCTGAGAAAAATCCTCTACCATATGCCCTATTTTTTCATCGCACACAATGTCTACCTATTACGACTCCCTTTACTCTTGGGTTCCTCTGGCTTTGCAAAGGGAAACCTCCTCCATGACCACCTTGACTAGAATTAGGGCGTTTAGACGCCATCAAACCTTGTGCAAAAGTAACAAAGCTGACGTAGCTATTACTACTTGCGACAATGATGAACCTATTTGTAGAGATGGTATTTTGTTTCCACTACCCCCACAGAAATTCAACTATATGTACCTTACTTTGTTTGAAAAATTAGGGTTAAGACTCCCCTTTAACACCTTTGAGAAAGAACTCCTCACAACCTTAAACGTACCCCCTTGTCAGCTACACCCCAACAGTTGGGCCTTCATCCGTGCCTTCCAAGTGATATGCACTCACTTCGGCATTACGCCCTCGGCCAACATGTTCCTTTATTTCTTCGAGTTAAGAGCCCCACCCAAGCAACTGTGGGCATCCCTTAGTGGGGTCAGTGGCTGAGGCTTATTGACTCCATTCAACTCATTCTACAAGGGTTTTAAGGGGGTCTTTGCAAAAATAGTAGCTCCCGATCATAATCCTTCCCTCTTAGAAGGCTTTCCCTTATATTGGTGTTAATCCCCAAATTTACAAACCCCTCGACAGTTAGGCGACCTGGATCCTTCCGAGAAAAGAGACTGCCTGATGCTAGAACAACTGGATATTATTTTTGATACTCAAAAACTTTTAGAGCTCGAATTCCGAGTAGTGGATACTTTTGATCGGTACATACTTTTACTTCTAATTTCCTTCCAATTTTATGTTTCTGCCTTCTTTAACCTTTTAATTCTTGTTTTCACAAAGAGCTTAATGGCGATGTCACAAGAGGATATGCTGAAACGAGCTCGACAATTGAAAAAACAAAAAACCACCACACTTGGTGCCAGCCCCTCAGTACTTCTTCCTCACACTGAGGTCCATGAAGAGGTATCTGAACCCGATCCCGAGCCCTTGACCCAGAAATTTAAATCCCGAGGAAAGAAAATAGTCAAGGCTACCTCTCAAAATTCTATTTCCCAAGCCCAACTTGCTCCCCCACAAACAGTGGATGACATATAAATAAGGTTTTGGCATCCCCAATTCCTACATTCTCAACACAGTCGAAAAGACAACCTCCTTCGCCATGATGTTGATCTCCTGAAAACCCAAGACCTCAAAACTCTTCATGAAAGCGCTTTAGCCAATCTTAATAAGGCCAAACGTATACTTTTATGTTAATGAAGCAATTTAACAACCTCTCTGCTCAGAAAACGAAGGATCTAGAACAGAAAGAAAAGTCACTTGACTCCTCTCGAGCTGAGATCTCTCGCCTGGTCACCGAGGTGGCCGAGCTGAAGTCCCAAGTGAAAGAAAGAGATGAACAGCTGTTTGATATGAACACCCAACTGAAAGACCTCGAAACCGCAAGAAAATCCTGGATTTCCAAAGAAAAAGATCTACTTAACAATTAAAAGGTTCTTAAAGATTAGATCGGTTCCTCTCTCAACAAAGGCTTTCAACTAGCGCTTGACCAAGTCTGCATCCTTTGTCCCGATGCTGATTTATCTCAAGCAGACATCTCCAAATCCATTGTTGATGGGTGACTTATGGAGACCGAGGATTAAAAACCTTTTATTAACTTAGACTTTTTGCAATTTTACCTTTCTAGTTGGCTTGTACTCTGAACCTCTTTATTTATTTTTGTTCCATTTTGAATGTTTATTTACTTAAAACCGACTATCTATTAATTACTACCTTATCTCGTTTCTTCAAAAAATTTTATCTTCATTATACTTTTTACCACTACTTCCCACGCTTCCCTTGATCTCATTACTCAACACCACCGCCTATCATGCTTAACATCCTTATATACTCACCCCTCATAATCGATCGCACACCAAACTCTCAATTCTTAACACAATTTAATTTAAAACACTCGATCACACACTAAGCTCTCAATTCTTAATACTTAATTTGATTTTAAAATACTCTACACACTCGGTCACGCATTGAGCTCTCAATTCTTAATGCTTAATTTGATTAAAATACTCTACACACTCGGTCATGCACCGAGCTCTCAATTCTTAATACTTAATTTGATTTAAAATACTCTACACACTCGGTCACGCACCGAGCTCTCAACCCTTAATACTTTATTTGATTTAAAATACTCTACACACTCGTCACGCACCGAGCTCTCAACCCTTAATACTTAATTTGATTTAAAATACTCTACACCCTCGGTCACACAACAAGCTCTCATCCCTTAATACTTAATTTGATTTAAAATACTCTACACCCTCGGTCACACACGGAGCTCTCAACATGGAATAGAACATGAAAATTCTTCATCAAGCACTTCAGCTTGAAATAGAACACGAAGGCTCTTCATCAAGCAACTCGGCTTGGAATAGAACACAAAGGCTCTTCATCAAGTAACTCAGCTTGGAATAGAACACGAAGGCTCTTCATCAAGCAACTCGGCTTGGAATAGAACACGAAGGCTCTTCATCAAGCAGCTCGGCCTAGAATAGAACACGAAGGCTCTTCATCAAGCAATTCAGCTTGGAATAGAATACAAAGGCTCTTCATCAAGCAACTCGGCTTGGAATAGAACATGAAGGCTCTTCATCAAGCAACTCGGCTTGGAATAGAACACGAAGGCTCTTTTTAACATCAAATAACTAATGATTTATATAAAAGCAAAGTACAAATAACTTAAAGAATAAAAAACAATGTCACCTTTTTAACTAAAATAAAAACGCAAATTTTATGCATTCCATGTTCGTGGTATCTCTTTGCCATCCAATGTTTCCAACTTATATGCTCCTTCTCCCAATACCTCTTTGACATGGTAGGGTCCAGTCCATTTCGGTGCTAATTTGTTATCTACCTGAATCAGCTGGGCTTTTCTTAACACCAAGTCCTCTTCTTGAAAACTTCTAGGTACCACCTTGGTTTTATACTTTCTTTCTAATCTTCTCTTAATTGCCTCTCCCGAAATCCGAGCTAGTTCCCTAACATCCTCAATGGTGTCGAGATTTGCACGAAGTCTAGTCTTAGAAGCTGTAGCCACAAATGATCTGACCCTCTCGGTATTTTCAGCAACTTCCACAAGTATCACAACATCCATACCATACACCAAGCTAAAAGGAGTTTCACTTGTGGATGACTGAGGAGTGGTATGATAGGCGCACAATACTCAGTGTATCTCATTCGGCCATTCTCCTTTTGCTGTTACCAACCTCTATTTCACTCCACTAAGTATTACCTTGTTAGCTGCCTCTGCTTGACCATTTGTCTGAGGATGTTCCATAGAGGAAAAAACCTATTTAATCCCGATTTCATCGCATAATTGTCTTACCTGTGAACACGTAAATTGAGTCCCATTATCTGAAATAATACGCTGAGGAACACCAAACCTACATATTATATTCTTCCAAATAAAATCTCTAACTTTGTTTCCCGAAATCAGAACCACGGGCTCAACTTCAATCCATTTTGTGAAATACTCAACAACAACAATCAAGAACTTAAGTTGCCTTACTCCCCTAGGAAATGGACCCAAAATATCTATCCCCCAAGTATGAAACGACCATGGTGTATTAATGGAATGTAATACCTTAGGTGGCGCATTACTCTAATCAGCATGTTTCTGACATTGCTCACACTTCCTTACATACTCCATACAATCATGCTTCATAATTGGCCAGAAAAATCCTCCACACACAATTCTTAATATTAATGCCCTTCCACCAATATGACTTGCACATAATCCTTCATACAACTCGGTCATAATCCGAGCAGCCTCCCTCACATCCACACAAATTAACAAAGGATGAGAAAAGCCATACCTAAACAAATTGCCATCAATCAACGTATATCGACTCGAGTTCCTCTTTATTCACTTTGCCTCCTCTACATCACTAGGTAATTGATTATCAGGAAGATACATCTTTATCGGTGTCATCCAGGATTCCTGAGCTGTTTGAATCTCCATAATCTGATGCTTTTCTCGTACATCCACATGAGGGGACATCAATGTTTCCTTATCACCGACTTGTGCTGACCTGGCTTTGTGAAACTCGCTAATTTTGATAACAAATCTACTCGACAATTTTGCTCCCTGGGTACATGCACAAACTCAAAAACCATAAAATTCTTTGCTATGGCCTGAACAACCTCCAAATACCTGGCTAACTATGGATCTCTAGCTTGAAACTCGCCTTTTACTTGTCCTGCCACTAACGTAGAGTCACTTTTGACCAGCAACTTGGAAACCCCCATCTCTTTAGCTAAAAACATACCAGCTATTAAAGCCTATACTCTGCTTGATTGTTGCTAGCCTTAAATGCAAACCTCAATGATTGGTCAATCAAAACCCCTTCAGGTCCCTCCAACACTACCCCAGCTCCACTTCCCTTTAAGTTAGAAGCCCCATCCATAGATAAAATCCATGACCATTCTCCACTTTGACGATCGCTAATCGGATCAGAAAGTTCTACTAAAAAGTCAACCAAAAATTAAGCTGTAATCGGTCCTCTAGACTCATACTGTAAGCCATATTCCGAGAGTCCTATCGCCCATTTGACCAATCTGCCTGATATATCAGGCTTTTGTAATATATACCTAATAGGTAGGTCTGTCATCACCTTTATGTGATGATTTTGAAAATAATACCTCAAACGTCGTGTTGACACAACTATAGCCAATGCAGCTTTTTCTATCATCGGATATCGTACCTCAGCCTCATGAAGTACCTTACTTATAAAATATACTGGCTTTTGTTCTTCCCTTGATTCTCGTACTAATACCAAGTTGACCGCTTATTCGGTAATCGAGATGTATAACGTCAAATCACTATTCCTTTCTAGTTTGCACAACACTAGAGGCTTACTCAAGTATTCCTTTAATTTCTGAAAAGCTTCTTCACATTGATTAGTCCATTAAAATTTATCATTTTTTCGCAAACATTGAAAATATGGAAAACCCTTATCTCCACTTTTAGCAAGAAAACGAGATAGTGTCGCCATTCTTCCTTTTAACCTCTACACCTCTTTCACATTGCTCGGACTCCTCATATTTATAATAGCTTGACATTTGTCTAGATTAGCCTCTATCCCTCTCTTAGTAAGTAAAAATCCTAAAAACTTTTCAACTTTCACACCAAAAACACATTTCTCAGGATTCAGTTTGAGTTGATATTTGTTGATGGTAACAAATAATTCTGCCAAATCTTCTTGATCTTGCCTTTCTTCTACCGAGGTCACTACCATGTCATCCACATAGGCTTGTACATTACGTCCCATCACTGACACCAATATTCAATCCATTAACCTCTGATAAGTGGCCCTGCATTCTTTAGCTCAAATGGCATCACTTTATAACAATAATTTGAAGTTTCCCCCATGAATGCGGTCTTGTCTTCATCCTGTGAATGCATCTTTATCTGATTATATTTTGAATAAGCATCAAGAAAACTCAGCAAAGCGCAACCTGACGCACTATCCACCAATGCATCTATGTTAGGCAAAGGATAAGAATCCTTCAGACATGCATTATTCAAATCAGTGAAATCAACACACATCCTCCATTTGACGTTCGATTTTTTGACCATTACTACATTTGCTAGCCATGTAGGATACTAAATCTCCCTTATATGAGCTGCTTTTAAGAGTTTCTATACCTCCTCTGCAACAGCTTAAGCACGTTCCCCACTTAAAATCGTCTATGTCTTTGAACCTTGGGTTTGGCCGAGGGATTTATATTGAGCCTATGACATAAAAAATCAGGATCTATCCCCACCATATCTGAAGTAGTCCAGGCAAATGAAGAAAGATTATTCTTTAATACTTATGTGATCCTTTGCTCTTGGTCTAACTTCAAATCTCCCCCTATCTTCAGTTTTCTACCCTCTATTAATATCTCTTTCACCTCTCCCACAGGCCGATGTCTCCTTTCTGGATGCACCAATCTAGGATCCATTTCAGATTCGACAGGTGCCCCTGTCGTAGTCACAATGTAAGTGACCTTTCACCTCGCCTTGAGACTATCTTCATAACATTTACGATCTATTTCTTGATTCACTGCCATTGTAACTACCATCCCATCATCCGTAGGGAATTTCATCTTTAGATGAACAGTAGATATCACGGCCCCCAATTTGTTGGTAGAAGGTCCGCCTAACAACAAATTATATGAAAGTGGAGCGTTTACAAGGATATATCTTACAAAAATTGTTTTAGTAACCTCTTTGTCTCTGAAAGTTGTCCACAAATCCACATATCCTCTGACCTCCACCTGATCTCCCGAGAACCCAACGAGCACCCCATCAAAGGGTTGTAGATGATCGATGGGAATTTGCAACCCTACAAAGGCATTCCAAAAGATCACATTTGCCAAACTCCCCTTATCCACCAAGACCCTAAGAACATTCCTTCCCATTGTAATGACAGATAACACTATCAGATCATCTTCATGGGGTACTACTCCTTTTAAATCTTCGCTTAAGAACATATTATCAGGGACTTTCTTTGGTCGTTCAATTTTAGTTGTCGTCATAATACTCCTCACATATCTCTTTCGAGCTAAACTGGTTTGTCCACCTCTAGCGAATCCTCCCGCAATTATATTGAAATCTCCCAGAATAGGTTCTTCATGGAGCTCGGTTGCCGAGGACAGAATAGGCTTTTCTTTAATGTTTATCTTGACATATTTTTTCATTAACCCCCTATCCAGTAAAGTAGATAATTGATTAGCCAAAGTATAACAAGAATCTGTATCATGTCCCCCAACCTGATGAAATCTGCACCAAGAGTTCGGTCGAGAGTTGAGAATCTTTCCTGTATTACTAGGATAACGTAAGTGCTTAGTTATCTCAACATATTCTAGTACCTCAGACGGAGCAACCTTAAGAGTGGGCATCCTCCGAACCCTATGAAGCTCATTTCTTTTTTGTGCTAAATAGGAAACAAATTTCCTATCTAGCATTTTCCGAGGAGGAGTTCTTTCTTTTCTGAATGGCCTAACAGTTCTTTCATTCTCATTATTGATCAATAGCCTCTTATCTCCCGATCTTTTGTGTCGCAAAGCTTCCTCAATTTCGATCTCCACTGCTGCCCTTTGCCGAATCTCCATTAGAGTTTTTGGCGAAATCCGATATAGTGATTCACTAAAAGGGCTAGCATGAAGCTCCTTTACAAAGGCTTTCACAAGCAATCCTTCATTCGGATCCACTATCTTCATTCTGATATGGAAAAAATCGATTGAGAAATTGTTTCAGTGACTCTTCCATATTATGACGTATGTCAAACATGTCTGCCATCTCCAAGGGTTTAGCCTTATTGGTCGATAACCTTTCCAAGAATGCGCGTGAGAATTCAGCAAACAATTTGATTGTGGCATTGGGAATAATACTGAACCACTTGAGGGCGATCTCCGTTAACGTGCCTACGAACATCTTACATCGTATCGCGTCAGTTCCACCTGAAATTAGCATTCGCGCTTGAAATGTCTCCAGGTGCAATTCAGGGTCCAAATTTCCCGAGAAAGGTGTGATCTTGGGAATCACAAAGTTTTGGGGGATCAGTTCATCCATGATCTCCTTTGATAACAGGTGGACTTCATTCACATCAGTGGTTAGACGACTAGTATCTCAATAACCGATCCTGGTTGCGTCTATTCTACTCCGCATCTCCTCATTTGATTTCCTCAACAGTTCTTGTTGTTGGAGAGCCTCTTCTAATCGCTGATGTGTTTCCTCAGCTTCTTTTTGAAGACGTTCTCTTTCTCCCAGCACCTAGTCTCGGAGGAGTTGAAGATCCTCTTCAGCCTTCTTGCGAGCTTCTTCCCTTTCTTTTTCTAACTGCGTTTGATCTTCCTCCGCTTTCAGCTTTATTTCTTCATTCTGCTGTCGTAGTTCCATAATGCTCTGCATAATCTGCTGCCTGTTGGTGCTTCTTGTGCTGCTTTTTTGTTCCTGTTCATTGTCACTACTTCTAACGATCTTTGCCTTTTGTCTGTTGAAGTGGAGTCAATATCGAGTTTTACCGTACCCCACGGTGGGCGCCAATATTATGGTCAAGAAAAGTGCCAGATAATTCTTAACCAAAAGCAAAACGAAAGAAATATTTTTAACCCTAGCTTAAGACTTGCTTTGGTAAAAAAACAATTTGTCCCCTAACCATGGGAGTAAAATTCTTATTTGTAGAGCAATCAGTTACAAATATTAGCTTGTAGGAATGGAATTTGGAGTGGTGAAAGAAGACTAGACTAGAAACTAGACTAGTGGAAGGTGGCTAGAGGAAATGTTGGAAACCCCTAGCTTAGGTGCTCTCAAAATAATATAAGAGTGGAGTGATCTCAACATAAGCATTCTATTAGCAATTTCAAGAGTAACCTTACAAAGAGTGTGGAGTCTCTCATTTATAGTAGAGAGCATATCCGAAAATGAAAACCAAATACAAGACTAAATGAAAAGCAAATGCAAGGTGGCCATGTGAAGCACATGTGTTTAGATCTAGATCTAGATCTAAGATCCACAAAAAGTGGATCACATGCCATGTGGCATGTCACACTTTCCTCATTTAAGACATGTGCTAAATGTGCAACTCATGGCTAAGGCTAGATGCAAACTTGGTCTAGATTTTTGTAACTGGGCTTGAATGAACCCAATTGCAAAAGCTAGATCAATTTTGACCCAAAACTACTTCTAGTAATATTACAATTTATTTTTAAATCATGGCCTAAACAATGGGCCCAACAATAAAGTCTAATTTTATGTCTTGCCATGTCTCTTGTTATTGGACCTTTGATTGGACTTGGGCATTGAGGTGCATGTGGGCCATGGAATGGGCCTTGACGTTGGCCTAAGCTATAAGCCTTGTTGGGATCACATTAGTAAGTCCCCTTCGCAGCTAGGACCTGATCAAGTCAAGTAGCTAAGACTTCCTACATTTCTTCACGACATAACTTACTCTACTCTATTTGAGTATGAGCGGTTATTAGAGAAAGGATATCACCATAAAGAATCCTTATGCCAATGCATACACTAATAACTACTTCCACCTAGAATTTCTCCTTGAAATTGTATGATTCACATCTCATTCCATGCTCTCATAAACACTAGTAAAATCGACTTATTTTCATTAATCATGTGTAGAAAACATATCAATCATTCTATTCAATTTAACTGATAAGTGTGCAGAACCTAAGACACTTGCCCAACAAACACATCCTCTCATTGGGCAAAACACACATTTCGACCAATGACCAAGTTGTTGGCTCAACGAGTGTTTCGTTGGGAGTCCAAGGAAATAAATCTTGAATAATTCCTCTGGCAAGAAATACTCGCCCAACGACTCCCAAATCAGGGGTATCACTGTTTTGGAATTCACCCAGCGAGAATTATTCGCTCAGCGACTCCCAAATCAGAGGTATCTCTGTTTTGGAATTCGCCTAGCGAGTCCCAAATCAAAGGTATCCTTGGTTCATAATTCGCCCAGCGAAAATTTGCTCGTCCAGCGAGTTTGCATAATTTTGCAAAACAATAATTCTGTAGAATTTTGCAGTCTCAACCACACCATACGGCCTAAGGATCTTCACAAATATCAGTTTGCATACAAAATCTTATTTCATCATTAACATTAGTGGAATTTGAACTAACAGAACACATTAGTTTCACAACATTTCTAAGTAATTCACATTACAATTAACATATCGATTCATACACACAAATCAACACAAAACCACTCAATTTTACAAACCAAAAATCCAATTCAGTCATGCAATCCATCAATTAAACAATTTCACATGTTCTAAACAGTCTAATTAGCTTCCCTTACCTGTACATGACTCAAATGACCTAAAGAGTTCCAAAATCCCCTTTTCGCTCACGAAACTCACAACTCAACCCAATAGAAACATAAACACGATCAGGAAACATCATCGGAACTGTTGATCAACGAAGATTCATCTGAAAAACTAAGAAGTCACATGCGATTCAAGATTGATCACATGTAGACATAATGACAATTGACCAAGAAATGAGTAGAAAATCCACTTACTCAAATGAGGAAACTAATAGGACAAGGTTAGAGAACTCGCCACCAACATCATCCTAATGATCTTTGATCGTCAAACAGATTAATATATAGTAAGATACTATAGGGAGAAGGGAGAGAACTCCTAAAAAAGTGTTTCTAGAGGGATGAAATATTTTTAAGTAATGGAATCTTTTTATGAAATTATTTTTTACAGAAACCTTTTTATTATTAAAATAATAATAGGATATCATTATTTAAAATATTGTTATTCTTAAAACAAGATTTTCTATGTTGTTACCATTGATCTTGGTTAATGTTATTTTTCGGTCAAAGTTTATTAATTTATTTTATTGATTTTTGTAAAACTTTACTCGATTGACTTTAACCGATATTCTTTTCACTTGATGCCGAATACAATTATTTAAAGTAACACCAATCAAAGTTATTTTTACGATATCGATGATTGAGAGTTTTTGCCAACTTTTTCTTTTATCAATGTTGATTGGAAAATATTTTCAATAGAAAATGATAAAAAAAAATCCTAACTAATTTTGGTCGAAAATTTTCATATTCAAACACAACGTATTTGTTAGTGATAAAAAAAACCTAAATATACATTTGGTCCCTATTTTTGTTGATTTTATTCAATTTGGACCCTATTTTGGTTTTATGTTCAATTAGGTCCTCATTTTCGTTAAATTATGGTCAATTTGGTCCTTTTCACTAAAGGTGTTTAAATAGTTAACGTTTTTGAACAGTACATGCCACGTGTCAGCTCCTTGTTTTTTTTTGATTCCTTTTTAATTTTTTTTTTAAATTTTTTTAAACTTTTTTTAAATTTTTTTTAAATTTTTTTAATTTCAAAAAAATGGTCCACGTGTCAAGTCACAGTTGTGTCACGTATCAATGCTAGTGCCACGTGTCAGCTTGTGGTAGTATTATTTTTTTTTGTTCAATTTAGTCCCTATATTCGTTATTTTTGTTCAATTTAGTCCCAATTTTTGTTCAAATAAATCAATTTTGTCCCTTTGAAATTGACACTAAATTTAATATCTTTTATACAAATTATATTAATATCTTTTATAAAATTGACATTTGAATTTATTATCTTTGAAATTTAATTATAAATTATATAAATTCTTATATTTAACTGCTAAATAGAATATAATTATTTAAAATATTATAAGAATATAATTATTTTTTTTCTAATATTTGTATTCTAAAATATTTTTAAAATTGATATATACAAATATTTTAAATATTCAAAATATTTTAGAAAAATAAACTAATATTTGTAAAAATAACATTTACATATAAAATATTTTAGATTTTAATATCTAAAATGCAATAAAAATATTAAATATTTTAAATTTAAATGTGAATTTTACAAATGTTAGTATATATTTTTAAAATTTTAATAATTATATTTTAATAATATTTAAATAATTATATTCTATTTAACAATTGAATCTAAGAATTATATTCAATTAATAATTAAATATTATAATTTATAATTAAATTTAAAAAATAACTAATAATAATGTCAATTTTAAAAATTAAATGGTTTTATTTTAATAAATTTTGGGACTAAATTAAACAAAAATAACGAATATAGGGACTAAATTGAACAAAAATAACGAATATCGGGACTAAATTGAACAAAAGTAAATGATACAACTACAAACTGACACATGACACTAGTATTGACACGTGGCACAATTGTGACTTGATTTCAAAAAAAAAAAGTTTCAAAAAAATTTCAAAAAAAAATTTAAAAAAAAATTTAAAAAAATTTAAAAAAATTAAAAAAAACCAGGAGCTGACACGTGGCATGTACTGTTCAAAAACGTTAACTATTTAAACACCGTTAGTGAAAAGAACCAAATTGACCACAATTTGACGAAAATGAGGACCTAATTGAACATAAAACGAAAATAAGGACCAAATTGAATAAAATAAAAAAAAAATAGAGACCAAATGTATATTTAAACCTAAAAAAAAGTTATTGTAGATCGATAAAAGAATAATCATGATAAATATCAATTAAGAAAAAAATAATATACATCTACGAAAAAAATACTTTTCAATATTGACATAAAAGAAAATTTAACTAATATTGAAAAAAATAACGGTCTAAAAAGAATTTAACAACTATTAACTCAATAAAAAAAACCAGTCGACATCAACTGAAAAGTAATCCTCTCGACGGTATCTCGATCTTAATTAAGTCCATGATGTCCAAAACAAAAATCGAACTAAGAAAGAATAAAATATAAATTTAAAAATATGAAATATTCTAAATTTTTACGTTTCAAGAAAAGTTGAAAATTCTCTAATCACAATAAATCCAACTACTTGAATAAAATTATAATATTTTAATTCTTTATAAAATTATTTATCTAAACATTATATTTTACCATTAAACATTTCAAATTATCAAAACTAAATAAACTGTCCTATTAAAACATTAAGATTAACAACTAAGAAGAGTGTGAATAACAAATCTAAGATATAACTTGGACTGGGCTGGACTATCGTGGATGGTCCAATTCCAAAAGAAGTACTGAATTAGGGTTTTAGGGGAAGAACATAGCTGAGGGGTTATTTAATAATTGTTTGGCTTGAGACATACATGTTAACTCTGTTTGGCGGCAGACATAGTGTAATCATAACTTACTGATAAGCATACAACTGAGTGGAAAGCAATGGATTCGTTCTCAAATCCATCGACTGGGTCGTCGCAGCAGTTATCTGCGCAGGATATCAGAAAACAATTGAAGAATCAACTCGCCTTGGAGTATGCTCAACAATTTCTTGAGGTATCTACATTCCCCTTTTACCTGCTTATATGCATTTCATTGCACGATTCTCGGCCCCCCATTCTGTTCATGGGGTTGGCTTTGTTAATATAGCGGAAGGCACTCTCGGACAGAACTCGTAAGAATCTGACTCATAAGCTAATAGTCAGATTCGTTTTCAATGAAAGCAGTTCGAGTGTGAGGAGAGTAGGAAGGACGTTGCGAGAAAGGAGAAAAAAAATCAGTGCCAGGAAAGAATAAACAACATGTGCATATGGTTGAGAGAATTGGTCCGATGTGGGGACTAGAAGATTGACATAAGAATTCAGGAGTGTATACGTGGATTATGCTATGAAAGGCACAGACTCTGGATCTCTTAGTATTCTTCTTTTTTCTTTTATAATTTGTGTTCTAGCATGCGTTTCTGTTTGTTATGCAGTCTTTTCTCATGTAAAAAATGTTTCTTTCTCGAGTTCTATACTTACTTTTAGTACTAACGCCAGCTCCTATTATAAAGAAAGTAACCACTTTAATAAAAATCCAAATTATAGTTTTTATCAGTTCAATTTGGCTAATGTCAAAAGTTCGATCTTTATATATCTTTCAACCTACCATACAGGAACAACGACAAAAGAAACATGTAAGAAGCAAATTGGGTAAAATTCAATTATGTAGGTCAATAAGAGGCAATTAATTGTGAAATTTCAGTTAATGCAGGTCGATTATGATTTTCTCATTTCGTAGAAAGATGCAATTGAATTTAGTGATATATGTGTTTCTTGTTCATGAGTCGTTTTTCTTTCTATTTTTTTTTCTCAACACCGGAGAATTGATGCCTTAAATTATTCGTGCAATTGATTTGTTCTGTTCATGGTTTGCCTCTGCCAATTGAAAATTCTTGGAAATATATTCTAGATTGGAAATGGTAGGGGATTGCCATTTATTGTTAACAGGGTTAGGATAAGGTTTCAAATGTGGGACTTGAACTCATTTTAATTCCTAACACTTATTAGTCAATTCAGTTTGTTATTTACTATTAATAAAGCCCCGAATATTAGGGACATCTCCACGAGTAATTTAGGGGTTGGTAAACGTTGTTGCTTAATCTTTTCACCCTAGTTATTAAAAGGCTTATGTGAGTCCCAGTATGTTAATAAAGAATGTGTACTGTTCTGCAATTTCTGTGACATTAGTTTAGTAGCTAACAAACACTGCTTAATTAGTACTCTTTTGTTCAGTGTCTTAATTTCCAGTTGTACTCATCTTCCAGATTGACATTTATTTTGCAGACAGTGGGAAGAAAGTGTTTTGAGAAGTGTATCACGAAACCAGGTTCAAGTCTTGGTGGAAGTGAAAGCAGTTGCATCTCTAGGTGCGTAGATCGATATATTGAAGCCACCGGCATAATTAGCAAAGCGTTATTTACTTCGCAATGAATTTCTCAGTATAATTGCTCTCAACATTTTGATTACCAATTTATAGGCGTTGGAGATTACGTGTCTTCAGGTTCTTTTCTTTTTTTGTCGACAATCATGCATTTTAATATATTATACAACTAAAGCATGTATGACTCGTGAAGTTCAGGCTTATTTTCAAATCTGTTTTCTTAATAATTGTGTATATTACTTCTACCTTCATCAAAGACATCGCATGAAGCTGTCCGGTATCTAAAATAAGTTTTAAAATAGTTAAAACATGTCATTGTGGAGAAAATCAGAGATTTTGTCTCTTGGTTCCACTTCGCAAATAGAGGGCGGGCTTATAAAGTTGTGGTTGATAATTGATGTATGATTCTCGTAGATTGGGTGATGATTTGTTGGATTGTTTAATGGTATTTCTTTTATTTCTTACCCTTAAAATTCAATTATAAATATAGTGGTGGTTAAAGCTAGTTACTATCTGAACTTGAAAACTCCCACGGGCTATGAATCTAACTTTTTTAGCCCTCTTGGACATAAATGGCCGTTAGTAATTTTTTAAAATTAAGGAAGTTCATTAAATTTTCTATTAAAAGTGAAATTGAATTGAATAAAATGAATTAATAAATAAATATGTATGTAATTTAGTCCACAAGAGCAAATAATTTAATTTAGACATGCGCAAAGGTCACTTTGGGCGTAAGTGTTCGTTCGTTTTCAATATTTTGAAATGATTTAGTCGTTGGAGACGTGTGAATAATATATATAGTCTTTCAATCTATTATGATGTATAAACTATATATTTAACAAATTATTCATCTATAAATTTATATAACAACATTTTGTAGGTATACTTTATATTTATTTTGACTATTTTTTATTTTAAATAATATTTAGACCAGCATGCATATTTTGTAGGTATACTTTATACTTTTAGTTGGCCTGCCTGGACTAAGATTTTTTTGATGCGATCAAATTAATACTATTAAGAAAGAAAGGGTAAAATTAACCTTAAGTCGTCTTCCAATGAACGCGAAATTTATTCTTGACAAATTATTTATTATAAAAAGGTTAAAATATCTTCTTGGTCCCAATTTTCGTCAAGTTTTGTCAAACGAGTCATAATTTTGTTTTTGTGTTCAAATAGGTCCCAATTTTTGTCAATTCTGTTCAATTTGGTCCCTTTTTACTAATACCGTTTCAATCATTGATGATAATGAACAATGATTGTCATATGTCACTTCGTGTTTTTTTATTATATATATACATTTTTTTGTACTTTGTAATTTTTTTAAATGTCTACGTGTCAACTCAGCAGCGTGTCAGAGTCAATGTTTTATATTCAATTTATTCCTTACATTTTTTTTTTATTTTTATTCAATTTAGTATCAATTTTGTTTAAAATTGAATAATTATGTCTCTCTCGAAATTGAGACCAAGTTTAATTTTTTTATATAAAAGTTATAATGATGTTTTATTTTAAAATTCACATTTTTATAAAAAATTTATAATCATGTTTTTGTTACAATTAGTTTAAAATTAAAATGAAAATTTTAAGGATGAAAACTAATATCATTGATATAAAATTAGAGTTGTCAAAATGGGTTGGAACCCGCGAGCCAACTTGGCTCACCATGGGTTCGGGTTGGGTTGAAATTTTTTTACAAATTTCAATACAGGTTGATTTTTGACCCAACTCATTTAGAACTCGTGGTGAGCCAGGTTGGTGAGCCAACTCGCAGATAAAAGGGTCACACAAATATTTTTATTTATTTTTATTAAGTTGGACTTTACATTTGGGTCATGTTAGGTTGTTTTTTTATCCAACATAAATAATTTGTATTATTTTATTTTGGTTTGTATTTGGATTGTATTAAAGTTTATTTAGATTTTAATTAGAATTACAATTTAGTTTTGACTGAAAAAAATAAAAAAAAATAAAATATTTTTTTAATTAAGTGAACCTGTGAGCCAACCCGTTTAACCCGCTAACCTGTCAACCCGTGGTGGGTCGGGTTAGGTTCAAATTTTTTTGACTTGCTAAAACGTGAGCCGGGTTGGGTTGACTCACTAAATCATCAACCCGTGGTGAGTCGGGTCGGGCCGGGTTACCCGTTTTGACAGCTCTATATAAAATTTTAAAATTCATCTTTATCTTTAAAATTTTTGTTATAATTTTCAACTAATTGTATCCTAAACAAAAATATTTAATAAAAATTCACATTTTTATTAAAAAGTATATTTGGTCTCAATTTGAAAAGGGACAAAGTTGCTTCATTTTTAAAAAAATTAAGAGTAAATTGAACAAAAATAAATAATATAAGAACCAAATTGAATATAAAACATTAATTTTGACATATTGTCAACATCCAATTTCGTCCGGATGAAGAAATTTATTTTCAAAAAAAAAAATGAAATGTTTTTTAGTTAATGGTAAATAAAAAAAGGTGAAATAATTTTTTTTTCAAAGATTTTCAAACTTTAATTTTAGTAAAAAAAGAAAAAAATGAGAGGAAAAAAAAAAGGAAAAAGAAGAAGAAAAAGTCCAGTTTGTTTTTAATTATCACACCCCTTCTCATGAACCCAATAACTCAACATATCATATCATCTACCTTTGTCTCCTGTCCTAATAGAGAAAATAGTGATATGATTCTAATAAGTAGAAGCAATATCTCTTATAATTGATAGAGAAAATAGTGATATGATTTGAATAAGTAGAAGCAATATCTCTTATAATGATTAGAATCAATATTATTAATGATGATTGATAATGTGCTCTGAGTTGATACGATCTGATTCTCATAATGTACTGCTATCATGACCAATCTCTTTCTTAAATTGTTCATTACAATTAAGGGTAAGATTGCATTGATATTGCAATGTGTGAATATAAATACGCAGTCTGTCATGGAAAAAAGGAAAGAAAATATTCTTTACTCTTGCTCTCTCCTTCTCATTACCACCCATACATACACACCTCTTTTATTTTCTCTCTTGAAAAAAAAAATAGAAAAGGAGGCAAGAATAAAAAGGAAAGAAAAGGTAGTTATAATATACAAAATGAGAGGGTGAGATTGATACAAGAGAAGAGGAATTGAAAGTGTAGAAGGTATGTCACTGTCATTATCTTTTTTTATTTATTCATTCCCTTTTTCTTATAATATTATTTTAATATTGAACGCGTTTTTGTTTTACACATAACTTCTTCCTTTTGCTTAAGGGATATTATTTTCTATTGTTCATAAATATTTTATTTTAAAAATCATAAAAAATAGTTTTCTTCATTTCTTTTAGTATTTGTCCGGTCGTTCGTGTCACATGACACCAATTTTTCAAATTTCTTTTCCTAAAATTTAAAAAATATAAAGAACTACGTAACTCTGATTCTCCATCGTGAATGGAGATACGTAGGAGTGAGGATTAATCCTGGTCGGGCCCAAAAGACCAAAATAAATTATTTTTGTTTATTTAGTAAATTCATTTATTATTATTTTTGGGGAAAATAAATATTTTTAAAAACTACATCCTTTTGCACGTTTAGTTAAAGGTACTGTCTTAGGACGGGTGTTGTGGGGGTGCTAATACCTTCCCTACGCGTAACCGACTTCCGGACCCAAAATCTCATTTTTTGCAGACCTTGTCTTATCTTTTTGGTTTTCCGTAGTTTTCCAAAATAAACTATGGTGGCAACTCTAAATTCAGTTTTTTCAAATTTTATTTTTGGTTTGTCATCCCGTCGCGATTTTGATCGCGACACATGTGGCACGTTGTTGGATTGACACATGAACATTTTAAAAAAAATTTAAAAATTAAAAAAAAAAAACAAAAAAAATCACGTCACACGTGGTAATCACTGTTCATTACTGTTAATGATTTAAATGGTTTTAGCAAAAAAAGACCAAATTGAACAAAATTGACAAAAATTGACACCTATTTAAACACAAAAACAATTAGGACTAATTTGACAAAACTTGACGAAAATTGGGACCAAAAAGGTATTTTAACCTTATAAAAACTATACAAAAGGGGTTAATCAAATAAAATAATATTGGAAAATGATAAAAGGATATAAAAACAATTATAAAGAAAATAGATTTATTCCACTCATGTTTTTAAAATAGATTCATTATCGATTATCTAAAGATTATTGCTCAATTAATTATGATTGTAGATTTGCAAATTAATCAATGTAAAACCTCAATCAAAGTAAAGTCTTGACTAATTTTAGTTAGAGTAAATACCTTTAACCAAAGTAAAGTCTCAATTATTGGTAAAAACTTATTTAATCACATGAAAGTTTCTAAACAAAATCAAAGTAAAGTCTCAATTAAATTTAAAAACCATTAAACTCATACGATTAACATGCATATATATATATATATATATATATATATATATATATATATATATATATATATATATATATAAACACTTTGCTAATTAGCTAGCATGCAAAATCATCAGTTTTTTTACGTGATTTAAAGATAAAAGACATAGATGAATGAAAAACACAACAATAATAAAAAGAACAAAAAATAAATTATTTCATTCTAACCTCATACTCCAAAATGAAATTACCGTGGAACTAACCCTCGAAGCTTAGCACTTCATGGAATCAAAATATTTTAAAAATAAAAGAAGAGAGGGTGGAAAGTGAGAAGGAAATTAGGCCCCATAGGGGTTCCTAAACTCTGAAGTTTCGAGCTTCCCTTTTCTGTTTCCCCTTGGTCTCTTTATATAGGACTTGGACCAGGTTTTTTTATTGTTGAAATCTCTTAAATATCTTTTAAAATAAAGGTAAAGATAAATATAATTTATCTTTATAGTGATTATGAATATCTAAACATATTTTGAAAGATGTTCTTGCAGAGAACAAACAAGATATGTCAGACACAAGTATTACCTTACCTTGGTCCGCCATCTCCTCAGTAGGCTTCTTCCCGGTTGATATATATCGCTTATGGGTATCTCAGAGTGATCAGTTTGGACCTGGGAGGGGTTACCTGCAGAAGGGACTCCGAAGTTCAAGTCAGCGAAATCTCTTAGAAAGTCAAATCTGGTGATTAGGGAAGTAATGAATGCGTACCTTTAATTCATGGGGTCCATGCATATTTATAGATTATTAATTATGTCTGGCCACGCCATGGGCTGGGCCCTTGTTTGGGCTGTAGGTGGGCCTAGGCCCTAGCCTAGGCCCTTAGTTCGATTATTGTGGGCTTGGTGAATCTTATTGAAACGTTCTATTTTTGCCAAGTCCTTGGTTAGTTTCGTGGAGTTATAGGCCTAGGCCGGTTACCCTTTAGCGGCTTAGGCCGCTATTATTGTTTTGGTTTGTTTGATTAATGTCGCTTCTTAGCGGTTTAGTCCGGGTACCCTAGCATGTGTATGGTAATTGTTATTTATTCGGCTAGGCCGAATAGGTGTGGTACAAGAGATATAACTAGTTTTAAAATTATTTGACAAATATAGTTGGTTAAATATTTCTAATATAATTAATTAAATTAATTATTTAAAGATATCTAAGAAATTATCGCCAACTAATATTTGCATTAATTTTCCAAATTTGCAATTTGTAATATCATCCATTTAGCTTCTAAATAATCCAATATCCTCAAGATATATTTGTTTGTTGTGGAGATCTAAAAAGATTTAAGAAGATCTTGTCATATTTAAAATTTTTTGATAGTTATTATCTTTTGATATTTGTACTATACTAGTCCTTCTACCCGTGCAACGCACAGGTTTTTTTTATATGTAATAATTGTGGTAATAGCAATGGGTTTTTGGATATTTAATAATCTATATGATGATAATCTAATGTTTTAAAAAGATGTTGACGTGTATCAATGGAATAGATCAATTTAGAATGTAATTAAAGTTGTATGTCAAGTTAAGATTTGATTTCATTGAATATTGTCGTCAAGCACCAACAACAAAAATAT
>Ga0214543_1004872_pt1 | contig 25169 bp, 30 predicted proteins | sample CNSS2metaG_FD_160094 | JGI IMG/M metagenome (GOLD analysis project Ga0214543, IMG submission 160094) | Root nodule microbial communities from cowpea collected in UCLA plant growth center, Los Angeles, California, USA - CNSS2 | ecosystem: Host-associated > Plants > Roots > Nodule | place: USA... | reverse complement strand
CACAGAATATCAAATATAAAATATTTAAAATATCTCACTCCTAATCTAAAATAATAACTAATTTCTAAAACTGAAACATATATCTAAAACTGAAATATTTTCTAAAAACTAATTTAAATAAAAAAGATATTAAGTAATATTTGTTGACATGTGAAGCCAATGTGGTATGCTTCTTGAAGATTTGATGGTATTCATGTTGATCAAGGCTGGAATGTGTGCTCTCCACATGGTTACATCATTAAGAAAGTGTATTTGATGTTTGTAATTCATATTGTAGACCTTGTAGCATTAATTAGATGTATTTGGTCTTTGATGTATCTTTTAATCTGTTGAATGGTTTTTCAACGGGTTAGAAGATTGGTTGCAATAATCTTAAACTACAACAAATTCAATCAGTTGATTTATCTTTTAATCGAATGATTTCACTTGAGTCAAGTGAAATCAACCGATTGATTTGGAAATCAACCGATTGAATTTCGTAACAATTTAACTATAAGAGTTGTGATTTTCGAAAAAGAGGAACTCTGATCATTTTTTAGCGCGAAATTGTTCTGGAAACTTGTGGAAACTTTCTCCTTCACGATCATTCAGTTTGCAGCAGTTGAAGATTGATCTTGGATCAATTCTTGGAGCCTTTGGCTTGGTTTAAAGCTTGTAGAAAGTGGTTTGTGGTAGGCTGGGTTGTGCTACCACTCAGGTTTGATCTTTCTCAAGCTTTGTGTGTGTGCCTGATGATTTTCCAGGTCTACAAGAGGGTTCTTACTATGCTAGTGTGACTTTTGTGTTATTCAAGAGTCTTTTGTGTGGTTTTGGCATATTTTGAAAGTGTAAGGGTGTATTCTGTAAGACCCGTAAAAATTAATTAATTAAATAAATAAATAATTAATAAATCCAGGTAGTGGGAGCCTTTAAGGCATTAATTGTTTATTTATATGATGTGAAAAAGTACTAGCTCAAATGGTTGAGAGTACTTGATTGTGTGAGAGGACTTAAAGTCCTATGTATGCCAATTGTGTGTTATTTAATTTATTATTATTTTTAATAATATGCTTGATCATGTTGAATGATAATATAATCATAGAATTATATGAATTATCATGAAATATGAATTGGTTGAATGGTTGTGCATGGAATTAACAGTAGTGTGGGTATGGGTTTGAAACTTGATAAATACAAATTTACTCTCTTTTTGCTAAAATTAGTTTTGGCATGAAGGTGAAAGGGTAGAGAAACCCTAGTTGACAATGGACAACCAAGGGAGGCTGGAAAACAGCCACTAAATGGACCTTGAATGGTAATTAAACCCTAGTTATGGACAATTTTCGTTTTAGTGCATTAATCTACCATTAAGGTAGCATTAAAAGACAAATTTTGGGTGAGAAGAAGGGTTTTTGTGCTTGTCATTGTGTCATAGTCAGAGGAATACGAAATTGGAGAATGTGCTGTGAGGATTGAGTGCATTTGGGAGCTGAATTGAGGGGAAGTGCTAGGCGGCCTAATGATCAAAGAGGAACTCCCAAGAATCTCCATTTTTAGCAAAGGAATCCAGGTTAGGGGATCTTTACGCGTTAATTTTATTTTAAGTCTGAGTGGCATGATAAGTATAGTAGCTTTACGCGTTAATTTTATAATTAAGTCTGATTGGCATGCTAATTATAGTATGTTTATGCTTGAGATTTTATTCCATTAAGTTATTGTTTCTGGAAAATTCCAAAACTGTCTGGCCAGCGATGAACTGTCATCAGACGATTCTTTCCTTTTTCTAGGCCATTTAGGGTCCCTACAGAGGAACCACCTGCCAAATATAGTGTAAAATAGTCAATTTGACCAATGTTGACCAACCTTTGCCCAAAGTTGACTGGTTGACCAGTTTGACTCTTTGGATTGTCCATTGAGAAGCAGACATGTAGCATTGCGCTTTCTCTTTCCAAAATTAAGGTTTCCCCATGAGTTCTTTCATGGTTGACGACTGTTGCGATGGTGGTTGATTAGGCTGACATAGGTGGTTGGCGATGACTCCGAATACACCTCCGACGAGGCTCACGGCGCACAATGTGGTGGTGGTTCAGTCTAGTTAGAAATGGTGCAGACTTGTGAAGATTGACACTCGCGTGTAGATTCGAGAGCTTGCTTCGTCTCCTCCTACTCGTGACAGCAGCGTGAATGTGAGGAGAAAATGGAGGTGACAGTGGCACGGTCATGATGGCGTCAAGCATGGCTCATCGACGATGGTAGTGTGTTGAAATGACGATGGTGGCGCGACGAGAAGAGGCAAGCCGTAGTGGCGTTGCGTGGCTGTTGCAGGTCGCGAGTGGTGCTGCAATGGTGGATTCCTATAGCGTGGGTGCAGGTTTCACGTGAGAGGATGTGGCGCGTATGTGCGGGTGCTGCCGGTGGTCCAGGGTTGCTGTGGCGAGCTGCAGTCACGGCATAAGTGGTCCTATCATGGTGATGGTTGCGTGATGAACGGAGAAGACGACATAGCGGAGCTCTGTGGTGGCTGCTGTAGGCTCGCAAACTCTGACGGTGCAGTAATGATGGCTACATTTTCAGGCATGGTCACGACGAGGTGGCTACGGTTCCGGCGACCTGTAGTGGTGGTCGGACGTTGTGGTGACGGCTGGCGTTAGGTGCGGTGGTTGCGACATTATGAAGGTGAGAGAGGAGGAAAAATTAGGGTTAGGGTTTCTGATTTTGTGAAGGAGAGAAGGTGATGAGGTGTCATTCTATGATTGGGTATTTTAGTGAGTGAAGGATTGATGACGTGGCAAGTTTTAAGTGGTTATTTTAGTGAGTGGAGGATTGAGGATGTGACAAGCTTTAATTGGTTATTTTAGTAAGTGAAGGATTGCCACATGGGGTAATCTGGTGGAGTGGAGTTTAAAGTGATATTAGGGGTGCAAATTAGTAAAAAGAAGGGGTGCAGAATAGAGTTAGAAGACTCAATTTTAGGATGGGTGTGGAAAATAAAAACTGGAGGTGTATTTAGCTCCAGAAATATTCCTTTTCAGAAATAGATGGTCCAATTGCAGAAGGGGGTATAAACATGAAAACTGAGGGTGCAATTAGCTGCTGAATTATTCCTTTCCAAACTTTTGTTTTTGGGACTTATTTTATGACTTGAGATATTCTCAATTTACACTCTTAAGGACCTAAAATAAATTTCAGTTGCATTATTAAACTTAAGAATATCCAATAATATATAATGTGACTAAAATCAATTCTTAAGCGAAAAAATAATATTAAATCCCCAAAATTTAAACATTTAATAAGAGTAAAGGTTCAAAATCATCACACCCTCCAGGCGGTCTGGAAGTGGAAAGTGCTTAGCGCCTCGTGAGCGGCGCCAGGCGATATTGTTGCAGCAGAACTATATTTTGCTTGTGTGATTTGCGTGGTCTACAAGGCTTCTAAGATAACTTAAAGGTCGGCTTGCTGGTATTCCTTGAGTTGTGGCTCGGGATAAGGGTTAAGCACGTGGCATTCCTTGAGTTTGGCTCGAAATGGCATCCCTCGAGTTGTGGCTCGGGATAGCGGATGAACATGAGGGACTCTTGAGTTGTGGCTCGGGTTGGCGAGTGTTACCAGTGTGAGTGTGTTGGTTGTGGCCCGCACGAATGAGTCCAAATAGATTGCCCTCCTCACTAATTAGTTGACGAGTTTGGTAGTCTTGGGACGTTACGAGCTATGTTCGTATTGGGAATTCCACCTGGCGCTACGGTGTGTTATCCGTAGCATGGTTTCCCACGCGTGCTTTATCGATTTTGACCGATAGGTGTAGCAGCAAGACATCTTGAGGTACTCACTAGAAGACGTAGAACACGGTTAACATGGTTATGGCCATGTGGGATGAAATCAAAGGATGGAATTCCTTTGGTGTGTTTGTGTGTGTGTGTGTGTATATATATATATATATATATATATATATATATATATATATATATTGTATATACGTTTATTTTGTTAGCTCACCCTATCTATTTGTATGTGGCGATGATCGTATACGCGGTATACGTGAGCAAATGATGTTGCAGGTAGGGATGGCAACGAGGCGGGGCGGGGACGGGTTTCACTATCCCATACCCATTCCCGTAAAAAAAATTCATCCACATGCCCATACCCAAATCCAACTAGTATCAAAGTTTTATCCCATCCCCATCCCCACCGGGTAAAAGGTATAATCTTGTACCCATACCCGTACCCGTTTTCTTCCTACTTCAATATAAATTTTATTTAATTTTTATAAAATAATAAAAAATTACGGTAAAGGAAACATAATATTATCAAATATTCAATATTAGGAGGATGATTGTTTCTTCGATATCAAATACTTTGAAATAAATTATAATTGTTTACATTTTATATTGGAATACCAAATAAAATTTCACGAGAACTAAAAAATTTATTAAATTTGGAAACTGCAAACATTAATGAAACCTAATTGATAAAATTTAAAAATATTTTTAAACAAATTTAAAGGAAAATAAATATTCAAATTAAAATATATTTTAAATGTTTGTTTACTTCAATTTTTTAAATTCTAATGTCAAAATGATAATACATCACTTAATCAAAATGACGAAAATAACAAATAATAAACATAATAAAATAAATTTAACATGGATATTGTATCTTTTGAACTTCAATATATGTTGGATGGTGATAAAAAAAAATTCATGGCAATTACATTAAATTTTGATATTGTAGTAAATAAAAGTTATTTATACATTTATAGTAAAAAATTACAGTATGATTGATATAATGAGTTAGAAAATAAAAAATAATTAGATAAAATATACTGAAATAGTATTCTACATGATGAAAATAAACAACAAATAAAAATATTAAAAAATTAACAAATGTATGTCTTAGAAACTACTGAAAGAAATCGCACAAAGAAAAACGAATGTATAATTAAGGATTTGGTAAGATGAAAAATACCTTAAACATTTAAGAACACTTTTCAATATACTCAATGGTTGAGAAATAATTGTTATAGTGAAACAAAAGAGTTCTTCAAATGAAAAAAAAAATAAAAACAAGTAAAGAATTTTTTTATATTACCTAGTAAATGAAAGGTTTATGTTATTAAACACTTAAATTAAGAGTATTAAACATACTCATGTGAAAGGAAATATACAATAAATAAAAATATTAAAAAATAATAAAAATATTCAAATATGAGACATAAATTTTTTTTAATTGACATACATCATTTTAATATAATTACATAAATGTTATGATAAGATGAAAAATATATTGGAGATGCAAATGAGTTTCATGACAAACCAAATAATTAGAAGAAATAAAAAATTGAAATATATATATATATATATATATATATATGTATATATAGGGTTACTTAATTAATTGTGAATATTTTAATAATTTAAATGATGACGGAGATATGGCGGGAACGAGGTATTATGGCAGGGATATGTATATCCCCATAACCATCCCTATACCCAATTGAAAAAGTCGGAGATTCCCCATACCTATACGCAGTAAATGCGGAGATTCTCCGTGAAAACGGGGATGGGTTCGGGCAATACCCACCGGGGTGGGTTTATTTGCCATCTCTAGTTACAGGTGGGTCTGGTGAGGCATAGAGCCGAAGCAGGGCTAGACTGGGGAGAAGGATTTTCTCAGACTTTTTATATTGTTTTTATGATTTCACATAAATTGTAATCATTGATATTAATAGACTTTTTGATAATTACAATAGTATTTATTATTATGGATTTTGGATTATTGTTGAGGTAATAAAAGTTTTAAAATTTCTAGTGTTTTTGAGGAAATGATATTTCATTAAATGCAGTTTAATTATATTTCTTTATTTTAATATTTAAATCCGTAATATCCAGTTAGTATGTTACATTTGGTATCAGAGTAAAGGTTTTCAAAATGATTTTTGGGGTCTATGGGGAGTGAGCTTATCGTGTTACGTTTGCGTAACTGTTTGTGTGTTTTGTGTTAACATTGCTTGTATAGCTATGACTTAAGCTGTGTGATTTGAATAGCTGAAAATGTGGCGTGCATAGGCTATGAAAAATAGGAGGAGGAGGAATGCTGTTGGGGTGGATGACATTACTCAGGCGATTCATCGTATGATGGACGCAATGTAGCCCATTGCAGCGCAACCCAGGGCCATAGTCGCACATGCTCGCCCGATAACTATGGAGGACTTCGTGAGACATAAGCCCTCTAAATTCACACGCAAGGCCACTCTTGACAAAGCAGATGCTTGGCTCAGGGAATGTGAGAAGATATACAGGGTGATTGAGTGTACTGATGCAAAGAAACTCTCATTCGTCACATTCTTACTGGTGGCGGATGCTGAGTATTGGTGGTAAGGGATGCAACAACTAATGCAGACCCGGGTAGAGGAGGTAACCTGGACTTCCTTCAGGACGAGGTTCCTGGAGAAATACTTCCTTGACAACGTCAAACATAAGATGAAAGCTAAATTCCTCACGTTATAGCAGGGGAACCTGATTGTGCGGGTATACACAGACAAGTTTGAGTAGTTGGTGAGATTCTACTCGCCCACTGCACGAAGGAATGGAGATGTCAGAAGTATGAGGGCGGGTTGAAACATGAGCTTCGCAGATTCCTCGTACCTTTGAGGATCAAAGAGTTCCCAGTCTTGATGGAGCAAACCAAGGCAGTAGAGCAGTTAGAGATGGGGCCCAACAGGGTGGCGTCGTCACAGAAAACCCCATAGATACTCAACAGAAGAAGAAACCCTATAGTAGACCGTAGTCTTCAACTAGGAAACTGCAATGTTGCAATTGTGGGGGAGAACATCTCAGGAGGGACTGGCCAAAACCCTTTGGTAGTTCTAGAGGCGGCTCTAGCACTGGCAAGTGCTATGTATGCGACCAGACTGGCCTTTTTACACGCCATTGACCTAACAAGAAACCAAGTAGAGGTGCACCAGCCAAGAAACCAGTTGGAGAGCGGCCTAGAGCACTAGGGCGTGTATTCGCCTTGACGACCACCGAGGCAACACAGTTAGGTAACCTGGTGCATACTACTTGTTTATTGTTTAATTATGAGGTTGTGGTGTTGTATGACTCATGAGCTACCCATTCATTCGTATCCAATGAATATGTGAGGAGGCTCGGCGTTGTGATTCGAGAGCTAGGGTGCGAGTTGATAGTCGTGACACCAGCGTCTAGCGAGGTATCCACCATTTTGTCTGTGTGGGATGCCCTATGGAGGTGGCAGGCCGCGAGTTCAAGATGAATCTCATTTGCTTGCCAATAGAGTCCCTGAACGTGATTCTGGAAATGGAATGGTTGTCAAGCAACCATATTGTCATTGATTGCAGACGACATAAAGTAGTATTCCCAGATATAGAAGGATTGGAGCTTATATCGCCTAATCAGGCAATGAAGGAGACAGAAGCTGAAGCTACTTACTTCATGATAGTGGCTCAAGGAGAGAAGAAAAGTACAACTAAGCAGATACGAAGCATACCAGTGGTGGATGAGTATGCAGATGTCTTTCTAGATGAAATCCCAGAACTTCCGCCAAGTAGGGATGTGGATTTCACTATTGATCTCATCCCTAGAGCTGGCCCAATCTCGATGGCACCATACAGGATGGCACCGATAGAATTAGCTGAGTTGAAAAAGCAGATTAAGGATCTGCTTGAGAAGAAGTTCATTAGACCAAGAGCATCACCCTAGGAGCGCCTGTACTCTTAGTGAAGAAGAAGGATGGTAGTTCAAGGCTGTGTGTTGATTACCATCAGCTGAACAAGCTGACTATCAAGAACAAATACCCATTGCCGAGAATTGATGACTTGCTGGATCAATTGAGAGGAGCAGCAGTGTTCTCCAAGATTCACTTGAGGTCTGGATATCATCAGATATTGGTTAAGCCTGAGGATGTACAGAAGACAACTTTCAGGTCACGCTATGGACACTACGAGTATGTGGTGATGTCATTTGGGGTGACAAATGCTCCTATAATCTTCATGGACTACATGAACAAAATCTTTCGGTCGTATTTGGATCAGTTTGTCGTTGTATTCATATACGACATACTGATATACTCTTAGAGTCGAGAAGAACACATATGAGAGTGTACTGGAGGTTCTCAGAGAGCATAAGCTATATGGGAAGCTGTCAAAATGTGACTTCTGGTTGGATGAGGTGGAATACCTTGGTCACATGATCTCAACCCAAGGAATAGCAATAGACCCGACGAAGATTGATACAATAGTGAAGTGGGAGAGGCCACAAACTATTACTGAGGTGCGAAGCTTTTTGGGTCTTGCTGGGTATTATAAGACGTTTGTGGAGGGTTTCTCCAAGACGGTTCAACCGCTAATGTAACATCCCGCCTGGATATTACGAATTTAATAAAAATAAAATAGAAGTAATACGTCAACATCATTTATTAAATCCTCATGTTAGAATAATACCACGTTTCCCAAAACACGGGAAATGTAAAACCTTATTAAATTACCAATAAGTCCATAAATACAAAACTGTGAATTTAGTCAAATAGGCCATGAGCCTTTACATCATATGTTAAAAATAGAGTGACCAAAAACATGAACATAAAAATCACCATAATCAGCCCCTCTCCATAGCTAAGCCTCACCAGCTCCACCTGCATCATCACCTGCTCACGTGTACCGCATACACGATCATCGCCAAACACAAGCAGATAGGGTGAGCTAACAGATAAAACATACAAAAATATATACCAAATATACATATTCATATTTAACCAATACAAATAATATAACAACAACATAAATTCTTTCTTTATACTACATGGCCACAACCATATCAAGTATCCTTTCTTTTCCCACAAAATCTTACTCTATTTCCATCACATGGCCACCACCATGTACACCGATGCACCTAATGGAAGTCACGTTACCTTCCCTCCACATGGCCACCACCATGCATAATAGGTACATCAGGAAACCTCGTTCGAGTTCTTCTCATGGTCACAACCATGTAAGCAGTGTTCTATATCTTCTATTGAGTATCTCCAGGTGCCTTGCTGCCACACCTATCGGCCACAACTGATAGAGCACGTGCAGAAACCATGCTACGGATCACACACCGTAACGCCAGGTGGAGTTCCCAAATACGAACATAGTCCGTAACGTCCCAAGACTACCAAACACATCAGCAACCACTGAGGAGGGCAATCCATTTGGACCCATCCGTACTGGCCACAACCAGCACACTCACACTGGCACACTCGCCAACCCGAGCCACAACTCAAGGTTCCTCGTGTTCATCCGCTATCCTGAGCCACAACTCAAGGGAAGTCATTCTGGGCTACAACCCATAGAATGCCACGTGCTTAACCCCTATCCTGAGCCACAACTCAAAGATACGTTCCGGGCCATAACCCATGGAACATCAGCAAGCCCACCATCAGGATTACTTTAGAAGCCTTATAAACCACTCATTACGATTTTCGTCAATACAATAATAAGTCAGGCCTTGAACGCTCAATAACACCTTTGCTCACTTAGGCCAAAAGCCTTTGTTCCGCCAATCCAGCCTATCTCGCTTAAGCTAGATCCACTAGCTTGGGCGAGCCTCTAGAAGCTCTGCAGAACACGTACTCTCGCTTAAACGAGCTCACCCTCGCTTGGGCGAGACCCTCGCTCGTCTAGAATCATAATTCATCTCGTCCAAGCGACGAGTCCTACCAAACAGCACAAGTCACCCTCGAAATCTCGCCTGAGCGAGACGTCCCCAATAGCACGCTTCAACATGCGTGTATCCTTGCTTGAGCGAGACACGTTCGCCTAAGCGAGATGACCTGTCGCTCAGGATCAGACCCCCTCGCCTGCGCGAGATGATCACGTAACACAAGGATTTCCCCTCTGCCACTCTCGCCTAGGCGAGCCTGGCTCGCCTGAGCGAGAAATGCAGACCTCAAATCTGTTCACGCACGCACACTAGCAACCATGCCCAATTCAACACTCCAAAACATATCAGAACAGTGTACACATATTGCAACAACACATGGGCATAATTCTTGACTCTAAAAGGTTCACAAACTTCCAATTTAACACAATTTTCATCCTAGCCCGTGCATGAATCCATTATATTCAGAAACTTAGGTTACATTTTCAATAAAATAGTACCAAACTCATAAACCCCAAATCTCACCCCTTACAGCACGAATTCATGGTACAAAACATATTAGAATCACAAGCATACAATAGTTTAAACGAAAATTCGGGTTCAGCTCCCCTAACCTGAAAAATCCTTTGCTTAAAACTTGATTTTGGGAACTTTTCCCGGAACACCAATGCCCTCTCTTAGCTTCTCTCCCTTAACCTGAAAAATCCTTTGCTTAAAACTTGATTTTGGGAACTTTTCCCGGAACACCAATGCCCTCTCTTAGCTTCTCTCCCAAATGGCTCTCGATCGCTTCAGACCTCACTATTCACTCTCAATCTTCGCACTCTTTCTAAACTTCTCAGAAAATACCACTCCCAAATGGCTCTGTTAGGGTTGTCTCTACCCCTTTCATATTCAAGCCACACTAACTTTTTAGCAAAAAGAAAGTTAAATTTGAGTCCACCAAGGTTCGAACCCACACCATGCCAAAGTTAAATAAACTCTAAACCATCAGACCAACCCATGTTTCTTGCTAACACATACAATTCAAGCAATATCTCATACTGAGTGTGGCCCAACATATTATTAAAACATTAATAACAAAATACACATAATTGGCATACATAGGACTCGAACCCAAGTCCTCTCACACAATCAAAGTACTCTCAACCACTTGAGCTAGTACTTTTCCATGTCACACATAACAGAAATTAATGTCATAAATGCACAACTCATCCGCATTAATTAATTAATTAATTTATGTGGATCTTACATTACTCCTACCTTTAGAATTTTTCGTCCTCGAAAAAGAGAACCAGCGAAAAGATGAGGGTAAGACTTCCTCATGACATCCTCCATCTCCCATGTCATTTCCTGAGTTGCCTCATCCCAGAGCACCTTCACCGTTCTGATCTCCTTCCCTTTGAGCTGCTTCACTTGAGAATCCAAGATTCTCACTGGTCCAACTCCCATAGTCAGATCCTCACGCACCTGGACATCATCCTGCTCCAGCACATGACTAGGATCTGCCACGTCTTTCCTCAGTTGTGAAACATGGAAGACGTTGTGCAGATTTGCCAAGTGTGGTGGCAAGGCAATCTCGTACGCGGCTGGTCCGATCCTTCTTGTAATCTGATAGGGGCTAATGAATCGAGGGGTCAACTTCCTCGATTTCAGAGCTCTCCCTATGCCTGCTGTAGGTGTAACCCTGAGAAATACATGGTCACCAGCCTCAAACTCGAGTGGCCTCTTCCTCTTATCGGCGTAGGATTTCTGCCGACTTTGAGTTGCTCGCATCCGATCTTGGATCACTCTTACCCTCTTAGTAGTCTACTGCAGGAATTCTGGCCCGAACACCACAGACTCTCCATCTTGTTGCCAACACAACGCAGTTCTGCATCTCCTACCATACAATGCCTCGTATGGTGCCATCCCAATGCTGGAATGGTAGTTATTATTGTACGTGAACTCCACCAAGGGCAACATATCACTCCACGTACCCAGGTGATCCAACACACAAGTCCTCAGTAGATCCTCTAGTGACTGTATAGTTCTCTCAGACTGCCCATCAGTCTGAGGATGATATGCCAAGCTCATTCTCAGCTGCGTGCCTAAGGCATTCTGCAAAGACTGCCAAAACCTGGAAGTGAACCTCAGATCCCTATCTGACACAATACTCGCTGGCACACCATGAAGTCTAACGATCTCCCTGACATATAACTCTGCCAGCTTATCCAATGACATCTTCTGATTGATTGGTAGGAAATGAGCACACTTCGTCAATCTGTCTACAATAACCCAGATCGAGTCATGTCCTCTCACAAACCGTGGCAAGTGCATGACAAAATCCATGGAAATGCTGTCCCATTTCCACTAGGGAATGTCAAGAGGCTCCAACGTACCACCCGGTCTCTGGTGCTCAATTTTCGCCTTCTGGCATACTAAACAAGAGGCAACATAGTCGGCCACATCAGTCTTCATACCCGTCCACCAGAACGTCGCTTTCAAGTCCTTATACATCTTAGTCATACCTGGATGTATGCTAAGACGACTCTTATGCCCTTCATCCAAGAGCATCTTTCTCAAAACCCGACTGCGAGGTACACACACCCTCTCTCTGAATCTCAGGATACCATCTATGCCCATCCTGAAGTCTTTTCTCTTCTCGGTACCTAACTCACTCACAATCTGTTGCAGTTCTTGATCTTTACCCTGTTCCTCCCTGACCTTATCCAAGAACTCATTAGTGATTTGTAACATGCTGCACCGTATGTGATCAACACCTGTGTATAGGTTCAAGTTCATATCTCGCAGTTTCTCTATAAGCTCCAATTCTTTCATCATCATAGCTCCAAATCATGTGTGGGGTAGTTCTTTTCGTGTACTTTCAACTGGCGAGATGCATAAGCAACAGGTCGTTTCTCCTGCATCAACACACACCCCAAACCCTAGTATGAAGCATCGTAGTACACCTCAAACATCTTGGCTGTATTTGGGATAGCTAAGATTGGTGCAGTGGTCAATCTTCTCTTCATATCCTCAAAACAGACCTCGCACTCGTCTGTCCAAGAAAAAGGTTGGTCCTTCTTGGTGAGTTGAGTCAATGGACTCACCATCTTGGAGAACCCTTCCACAAAGCGCCTGTAATACCCTGCCAGGCCCAAGAAGCTTCTCACCTCAGTCACAGTTTCCCACTTCAACATCGTTTCAATCTTTGCTGGGTCCACCGAGATTCCTTGAGCTGAGATTACATGGCCCAAGAACTGCACCTCATCGAGCCAAAACTCACACTTTGATAACTTCCCATAAAGCTTATGCTCCCTGAGTACCTCTAATACCATTCGCAGATGATCTGCGTGTTCTTCTTTATTCTCAGAATATATCAGTATGTTGTCTATAAATACAACAACAAACTGATCTAGATACGGCCGAAATATCCTATTCATGTAGTCCATGAATATAGCTGGCGCATTCGTCACCCCAAACGGCATCACCACATACTCATAGTGGCCGTAGCGAGACCTGAATGCGGTCTTCTACACATCCTCAGGTTTGACTAAGATCTGATGGTATCCAGACCTTAAGTCAATCTTAGATAACACAGCTGCTCCCCTTAACTGGTCCAATAGATCATCAATCCTCGGTAGTGGGTACTTATTCTTGATTGTTAATTTATTCAATTGCCGATAGTCAACACACAACCTGGAACTGCCATCCTTCTTTTTCACAAGTAATACCGGCGCCCCCCATGGTGATGCACTCGGCCGAATAAAGTTCTTCTCAAGCAGATCCTCAATCTGCTTCTTCAACTCTGCCAACTCAGCTGGTGCCATCCGATATGGTGCCATAGATAATGGGCCAGCCTCAGGAATGAGATTAATGGTGAAATCAACATCCCTGCTTGGTGGCAACTCTAGGATTTCGTCAGAGAAGACATCTGCGTATTCATCTACCACAGGAATCAGACTAATCTTCTCTATAGTACTTTTCTTCTCCGTTTGAGCTACTATCATAAAACACGTAGCCCCCGCTTCAATCTCCTTCTCTGCTTGGTTGGAGACACCACCCTGCATTGCCCACAATCAATCATCACATGGTTGCTGGCCAACCAATCCATACCCAGAAGCACGTCTAATGTAAGACTCGGGAAAAAATTAAATAATTAATTAAGTAATTATTGGATAAATGTGGGTAAAGAGAACCTTTAAGGTAATAAATGCGGGGTGTATGACGTGGAAAAGTACTAGCTCAAGTGGTTGAGAGTACTTGGTTTGTGTGAGAGGACTTGGGTTCGAGTCCTATGTATGTTATTTTTGTGTGTTATTAAATCAATATTATTTTTGTGTATATTAAAACGTGTTGTGGATTTTTATAATTATTGAATTGTATTGGTTAGTATGAAATATGAATTGGTTGCATTGGTTAGGCATTGAGTTAGCATGTGCATGGGTGTGGGTTCAAACCTTGGAAGACCCAAATGAAACTCTATTTTTGTCATTTTTGGTTTTGATTTGAAGTTAAAGGGTTAAGGAAAAACCCTAGCAGAAGTATCAGTTAAGGGTAGCTGGAAAAGCAAGCCAATTAGTGAGCTTGAATGGTCATTACCCCCTGCTTAATGCTATTTTCGTTTTAGAGTATTAGGCCACCATTAAAACACCCCTAAAAAGCCTAATTGTGAGAGAAGAGAAAGGTTTCTGCAGAGAATATTGTGAGGTTACAAAGACAGTACGAAATTAAGGTTGAAAGGTGAGGTTTGGGTGTTGGAAAGGGGCTGAATTGAGAGAAGACAAGGGAGACCAATTGGAGTTCAAGGAAAGAAGTAGAAGAATACCTGGGGAAGGCTTTAATCCAGGTTAGGGGAGCTCTTACTTGTCTGTTTAATGCTAATTGTGTGTTTTTCGTGTTGTATTGATTGATGTAATGTATGATCTAGGTTGGGATGGATTTTGGCGAAATTCTGGAAAATTTCCAGAAACCGCCTGGCGGCATTGAAGGCCCGTCAGGCGGCTCATGCTCCCAACGTTCTTTTTTTGGGTTCTGCCATGCACTGCCTGGCGGCTAAGGGTAGTCCGCCAGGCAACACATACTAGGTTGCCCAATTTCTTCTGATTTTTCTTATTCTCGTGGTGTGCGGGGCTTGGGAAGAATACTGGGATTCGAATGTGGTTGGTATGATGGATTATCAACTGTAAAAAAATTTGTAATTGGTGGATTAATACGTTAATTTTAATGGAATTGGAATTTAGGGTTCATGAGGATTTATAATGGGAAAACAGGGAAGATCGCCGTAGTGAGTTGTGTTGATGGGGGAATAGAAGTTAACGTAATTAAGATATGAAATTTGGTTGTTGTGTGGAAGTGAAATCATGTTAGACTCAATGAAAAATGAATTTGGGTTAGTCGTGAACACTGTGAATGCTGGAAAATGGGACTGGGTGTGAAACTGGTATGAACCGCATGATGGCTCTTGGGTGCCCGCCAGGCGACGCATCAGAGGTGAGGATGTTCTGGTGACGTTGCTGAAAAATGCGTTATCGAGGGTTACGGGGGAAAATTCTGGGGGATTTGGGGCAATAGTCAGTAAATTTCTTTCTTTGGAATTGAGTGAATATACCAACATGTGGGGGCTAAGGATTAAGTTGCGGAATGACTTAAGGGTAAATGAAATCTGAGAAGATCAATATACGATAGACCTTGTATTGGGATAAGTGGTGAGCATACTAATTAAACCAGAGGGCTTGTTCTTATATTGATTTATGCAATATATTGAAATGTGATGATTAAGACTTGGGTTTAGATAATTGTACATATATCATTTTGGTTTGATGCATGTATTGTAATGCTATGAATGTATGTGTGCTAAAACATTGTGTAAATGGGAGTCTATTAAGACCTGTAAAAAGGACCAAAAACCAGTAGCCTTGCGCTACTGGTATAGCGTCTGGCGGTGCGGGGTGTACTGCCTGGTGGTAGAGTGAAAACCAGTGGCAGTGGCCACTGTTAGCGCTAGGCGCCTAGCGGAAGGGTGGTCTCTGCCAGGCGGTGATGGAGAATTACGGGTCCTGTCTGGGCCGTATCGCCTGGCGGTAGGGGTGTGACCGCCAGGCGGTTTTCGGTCAGTATCCGCTTAGCGGTGTCTAGGCGGTACCAAGCGGTTTGCATGGCTGTATAATTGTCTTCTTTTGCTTGATTAGTGGACTTGAAGGACTAAGTTCGCTTCTTTTGTGCTTGGGCTTGATGGGCTAAGTCCAATAGGGGTCTGGGATGTGCTTGAGCGGTTGAACGCATGATGGGCATGGAACTAGTTGAGTTCCCGTCGGCTACTATTGGGCGAGGAGTCCATAGTATGGTGATTGCGTGCGTGCCAGGGTCCAAGTTGAGTGAGCTTGGATGTGTTACAACAGGCGAGGAGTCTGTAGGGTTGGACTATGAGCAGGATTGGCTCGTAGGGTTGGACCACAAAATGGATAGTATCGTGGAAGCATAGTGAAAATCCCAGGACCTAGTTTCATGCATGTGACTCAGGAAGGAATCTGAGATCAAGGGTGGATAATTTGTAATTAACATTTACTAGTAAATTTTTATTGGGATGGGTATCATATTTAATTTGTTTAATATGCATAGCTCACCCTATCTGTGTGTGTGTGGCGATGATCAAATGATTTATTATCCAGGAGCAGATGTTTTGACAAGTGAGCCAGGAGACGCTTGAGATTGGAGAGCGGGATCATGTTATGGGCTTTTGAAGATTTGAATTTTTGATGTACTTATGTTTTGGAACATTAGCCATTTTTGGCTTTTATAAGTTGTAATGTTTTTGAACTGTTAAACGGTACAATGATTTGACTTTACAACTTTAATTTTCCCACGTTTTGGGAACATGCATATATAAATGAGGAATAATTTTTATATTATCATATTTAATTTCATTTAATTAATTGTTTATGATATTTTCAAAGTAATATTCCTTAGGGATGTTACATTTAACCCCTCCATTGGTAAACAGATGAGATTCACCTTGAACTTGCGGCCTGCCACCTCTATAGGGCATCCCACACAAATAGACGTGGTGGATACCTCTCTAGATGCTGGTGTCGCAACAATTAACTCGCACGCCAGCTCTCGCATCACTAGACCGAGCCTCCTCACACATTCATTGGATACAAATGAATGGGTAGCTCTTGAGTCATACAACACAACAACTTCATGGTCAAATAACAAACAAGTAGTCTGCACTAGGTTACCTGACTGGGCGGCCTCGGTAGTCATCAAGGCAAAAACACGACCAGGGGCTCTAGGTCGATCCCCTACTGGTTTCTTCGCTGGTCCACCTCCAGCTGGTTTCTTATTCGGGCAGTGTCGTGCAAAATGACCCGTCTGATCACAAACGTAGCACTTGCCAGTGCTACCACCACCACCACCACTGAAACTACCTGAGGGTTTTGGACAATCCCTCCGATAATGCTCCCCACCACAGTTGTAGCACTATAGTTTCTTAGCCGAGCTCTGTGGCCTATCATACGGCTTCTTCTGCTGCCGTGAATCAGAGGTAGTCTTCTGTGGTCGAGCCCCTTTGCTGGGCCCTATCTCCAGCTGCTCTACAGCCTTGGCCTGCTCCACCAAAACTGGGAACTCCCTGATCCGGAGAGGTACAATAAAGCGGCGTAGCTCGTGTTTCAGCCCGCCCTCATATTTTCGGCATCTCCACTCCTTGGTAACAGTAGGTGTGTAGAACCTGGCCAAATATTCAAACCTTTTTGTGTATGCCTGCACAGTCAGGTTCCCCTACTGGAACGTGAGGAATTTCGCCTCTCTCTCATGCCTGGCATTAGCTGGAAAATATTTTTCCAGAAATCTCTCCCTGAAGGAAGTCCAGGTAACCTCCTCACCCCGAGTCTACATGAGCTACTGCATGCCCGCCCACCAGTATTCTGCATCAGCTATCAATAGGAAAGATATGAATGAGAGCTTCTGGGCGTTTGTGCAATCAATCACCCGACAGATTTTCTCGCACTCTTTAAGCCAAGCACCAGCTTCATCTGGAGAAGATTTGCCCGCAAATTTTGAGGGCTTATGCCTCATAAAATCCTCCATCGACACCGGACGTGTGGGTGCTACCACGGCTCGAGGTTGCGCTGCAATGGGCTGCATCGCATCTACCATCCGATGTATCGCCTGTGCGATCTCATCGCCCCAACATTATTCCTCCTCATCCTATTTGCCATAGCTTGATTACGCCACATATAACTGTTCACATCAAACAACTTGGTTAAGACTTCATACTAAAAGTCAGATAACAAACAATGATCAAAATGATCTCACAAGCACACACATGGTAAGCTCACTCCCCATAGACCCCAAAAATCATTTTGAAAACAAAGCTTTGATACCAAATGTAATATCCCGCTTGGATATTACGAATTTAATAAAAATAAAATAGAAGTAATACGTCAGCATCATTTATTAAATCCTAATGTTAGAATAATACCACATTTCCCAAAACACGGGAAATGTAAAACCTCATTAAATTACCAGTAAGTCCATAAATACAAAATTGTGAATTTAGTCAAATAGGCCATGAGCCTTTACATCATATGTTAAAAATAGAGTGACCAAAAACATGAACATAAAAATCCCCATAATCAGCCCCTCTCCGTAGCTAAGCCTCACCAGCTCCACCTGCATCATCACCTGCTCACGTGTACCACGTACACAATCATCGCAAACATAAATCTCATAAACCCCAAATCTCACCCCTTATAACACGAATTCATAGTACAAAACATATCAGAATCACAAGCATACAATAGTTTAAACAAAAATTCGGGTTCAGCTCCCCTAACCTTAAAAATCCTTTGCTTAAAACTTGATTTTGGGAACTTTTCCCGGAACACCAATGCCCTCTCTTAGCTTCTCTCCCAAATGGCTCTCGATCGCTTCAGACCTCACTATTCACTCTGGTGTCAAAAACGAAATTTGGTTTAAGTGTGAGATTCACCAATGCCCTCTCTTAGCTTCTCTCCCAAATGGCTCTCGATCGCTTCAGACCTCACTATTCACTCTGGTGTCAAAAACGAAATTTGGTTTAAGTGTGAGATTCTCCTTCTGCTAGGGTTGTCTCTACCCCTTTCATATTCAAGCCACACTAACTTTTTAGCAAAAAGAAAGTTAAATTTGAATCCACCAAGGTTCGAACCCACACCATGCCAAAGTTAAATCAACTCTAAACCATCAGACCAACCCATGTTTCTTGCTAACACATACAATTCAAGCAATATCTCATACTGAGTGTGGCCCAACATATTATTAAAACATTAATAACAAAATACACATAATTGACATACATAGGACTTGAACCTAAGTCCTCTCACACAATCAAAGTACTCTCAACCACTTGAGCTAGTACTTTTCCATGTCACATATAACAGAAACTAATGTCATAAATGCACAACTCACCCGCATTTATTAATTATTTATTTATTTAATTAATTAATTTCCGCGAATCTTACAGCTGACACAGCTCACCAGAAATGATTAGCCTTTCTCTTGGACAATTGAGTGTGAAACTTGTTTTCAAGATATGAAGAGGAGGTTGACCACTACACCAATGTTTGTTATTCTTGACACAACCAAGACGTTTGAGGTGTACTGTGATGCCTCGTATCAAAGGTTGGGTTGTGTGCTGATACAAGATAAACGACCAGTGGCCTATGCGTCGAGACAGTTGAAAGTGCACGAGAAAAATTATTCGACGCATGAGTTGGAGCTAGCTGCAGTAGTATTTGCCCTCAAGACGTGGAGGCATTATTTGTATGGTTCACAGTTCCAGGTGTTCAACGATCATAAAAGTTTGAAATACTTATTTGATCAGAAGGAGCGGAATATGAGACAACGGATGTGGATGGAATATTTGAAAGATTACGACTGTAAGCTTTTATATCACCCTGGCAAAGCCAATGTCGTTGCAAACGCTCTAAGTAGGAAGAGAGTCCACATATCTGCTATGATGATGAATGAGCTGGACGATCTAGAAATTGTGAGATATGGATCTGGGGCTAAATATGGGTGCAGGACATATTCGGTGTAGTATGTTAAGAATCACCAATGAGTTCCTGGACGAGATTCGGGTGGAACAGGGAATTGATCAGGAGCTGCAGCACATCATAGGTTGGTTGGGCACTAAGAAGGGAAAAGACTATAGGATGGGTAAAGATGGCATCCTACGTTTCAGGGAGAGGGTTTGTGTACCTAGGAACCCGATATTGAGGAAGATGCTATTGGAGGAAGGACATAAGAGTCGTCTTAGCATACATCCAGGTATGACTAAGATGTATAAAGACTTGAAGGTGACCTTCTGGTAGACAGGTATGAAGACAAATAGCGGATTATGTGGCATCGTGTCTAGTATGTCAGAAGGCGAAGATTGAGCACTAGAGGTCAGGTGGTACGTTGGAGCCTCTAGATGGTTAGCATTTTTTATCACACATACTTTATTTTCAAAGGAAACCTTCTAACCTTTCTCTAACAATTGAGCAACACTTAACAAATTTTGGGTAATCTCAGGAACATATAAGACATCAAAAATTAATTTGATACCTGAATGAGTTTTAATTGAAATTGTTATGTACCTTTTACAACAAGTTGTTCTCCATTCCCAATTCTTACCTTGAAAATATTTGATTTATTGAGTTCCTTAAAAAGTTCTCTATCACGAGTCATGTGGTTTGTGCAACCACTATCTATAATCCACTCTTTTGTAGATTCGTTAGTTGTAACACATGATGTTGTAAGAAGTAGATCCTCCTCCGATTTATCCTCATCTAATTTATTCTCCACAATCTGAACATCTTCTTGAGAATCTTTAGATTTGCATACCTTTTCCACATGTCCCAATTGACCGCATTTGTGACATTTGACATCTGGCCTCCACCTACACCAATTGGGTTGATGACCTTTTCTCTTGCAATGGGGACAAGATGTGTGTTGTTGTATTTGCTCATTCTATTTTTCTTGACTATGAGAGCATTCTCTTCAGTGTAATTTAAATTACCTTCAACCGCCTCATAATCTTCTCTCATCAATCTTCGTTGTTCTTGTGCTTGCAAGACATGTATCACCTCTTTAAAGGTAATTGTAGACAAATCTTTTGTGTTTTTTAAGGAAGCAATAGATACCTCATATCTTTCTGGCACCGTCACCAAAATTTTCTCAATGAGTCTGGAATATGAAAACTCCTTTTCCAACAATTTTATCTTATTGGCAATACCCAACAATTTGTTTGAGTATTCTTTAATCGTCTCCGACTCTTTCATTCTTTGCATCTCGAACTCCCTTATCAAGTTCAAAACTTTCATGCCTCGAATCTTCTCATTCCCTTCATATTCTGCTTTCAAGTATTCCCAAATTTCTTTGGGAGACTTTAGAGTCATGATCCTGGTCATAATCATTTATGAAACACCTGCAAACAAGCATGATTTTGCCTTTGCCTTTCTCGTTTTCTTATCTTTATGCGCTTTCATTTGAGCCACAGTGGGATTTTCAGACAAGGGAACATCATCTTCCTCCTTAGCAATTAAATATCAACACTACTAATGATGTTTTGTGGCACTCAAACACATGGGTAAACATCACAGTGTTGTCTATAGGTTCAAATTCAAATCTTCTACCAAATCCATAGGATATAATGCACTTTAAATATTTTTACAACCTAATTAAGTGCATTTGTGCACAAACAATTTCAATTTCTTTTTCCTTTTCCTTTTGGTTGTAGGGTTTTTAATCATGCAAACCTTTCTACCACTTTTTTATCACCAACATAATGGGTTCTATAATGGTTGTTGCCTTACTATGTGCACTTTTGTCAAATTCGTGTTAGTAAAAATGACTTTTACTATTTTTAGAATTCAAATTTTGAAACTCTACGTGTCCATGAAAAAGTACGAAGTCCATCTTGCAAAACCATTTTGTTTGACTATTTTTGTTCAACATTAGAGTTTTTGAATTTCTTGCTTATTTTGTGTAAGATGTCATATTAATCGTGGTTGCTATTTAATTATTGAATTAGTAGTTGTTTCGGGTGTAGGGACCAAGAGTCTACTAAGAGCCTCTTCGATCTTACTCCTCTTCTAGAAATCTCCTCTCCTGGTAACTGCAATAACTTCTTCTCCAAGAAATCCACTTCCTCGCTCGATCGGTTGGACAGACGATCGGGGTACCTGTCTAAAAGGCTCCGATGCTTAAGTCAGTTAATGAACCGATCAGAGTATCAGTATAACTGCCGTAATAAATGCGAATTAAAAATCCTCACCAACCTACCTTTGGGCCCTATTTATAGTTTCTGGTGTGGGTCTGTGATTAGGATTCCTTAATTACGGCCCAATGATCCTCTAATCAAGATTACTGGCTTGTTTAATGTTAATTAATCCGATTGACTAATGTTGTTTGGTCGTGCGACCGATGGCCGCTTGACTAGGCTGGTTACCTTCTGATTTTAACAAGGGAATATTTTATTTATAATTGATCGACCGATGGTCACCTATAAAGCACTACGCGAATCATTTAGGAGATTGATTGACCGATCGACCTTGTGACTGATCAACTGATTGTCCTTTATAAGTTAAGGTGTTGTTCGTGTGGGACCGAACGACCGATGATCCGTTGCGGAGTAATGTGTAAATAATATATAGGTCGATCGACCGATTGTTCTTTACGATATAATGTTGTTCATTTGTGATACCGATAGACCGATGGTCCTTAACATGGTTCATTCGCGAGACCGATCGACCGATGGTTTCTTGCAGTATGATATGTGGTTCATTTGTGAAACCGATTGACCGATGGTCCTATACAGTTCATCCGTGAGGCCGCTCGACCGGTGGATATGTTTCATACACAAGCCATCCTAGCCTTGTTCGATAGATCTGAGGACTGGGCATGGCCGATAGACCGATGGGACATACAGTACAATAGTCTATATTGTACAATTTTTGGATTTCAAACTTACAGTTGCATTATTCTTTGTACAGTAGTGGTGAAAAAGAAGATTGGAACATTGTTACGTACCATAATTTAGTCTTCGGTATACGATTTTTTTTAATTCACATGTTTCTAATTTAGACTGAACTTTCTAAATTTAAATTGTTTACAAATTTTTAAGTTCATAGGTTTACAACCTTTAACTATATGAATTATTAAAAGAAAAATCATATAATTGACTCTTTTTTATTTTGAATAAAAAGTTATTATATTTCACACTCTCTACCTTATCTTAATTATGAATACTACTGATATCATATCTATAATTCTATCAAATAATCATATTTCATATTAACATTTTTTTTTCAAATATTAATATTATTATTACTTTTGATATTGTTATTATAATTATAACCTACTATTAGATTTTATTTAATTTATTTATTTAACTAATAATTTATTTTTTTAATAATTAATATTAATATTTGTATTATTACTATTATTAATTTAATCATTAATTATATTGTATTCAAACTATTTTTTAATTATTATTACTATTATTATTATTTAATCAATCATTATATACTTTAATCAATTACTATTATTATTATTAATGTTATATTAATATTATTTAATATTATTATTTGAATCAATAATTAATTATATTTTGTTTTAACTTATTTTTTTGTTATTGTTCTTTAGTTACGAATTTTTCATTGGGATTTACTCTAAATTAAAAAAAATTATTCCACTTTATTATTTTATTTACAAGATTTATTGTAATATTAAATTAATTTTTAATTATGGTGATGTCAATTTTTTTAACCACGGAGAGGTTATAAAATATTATTTTTAAATATAATATGTAAATATTTATTAATAATCACAAACAATAATTTTTAATGGTAAAATTCATATCAATATTTCATTTATGATGTTTATTAATAACTTATAAATATATGAAAAAAAAAATATTTTTCTTTATTATATGGACAGTCAGATTTTTTTTTTAGTTATATTAATATTTTAACTTTTTCTTTTTGCTTTATTTGAAAAGTTATTAACTTTCCTAGATAATGCATTCAATATCATATCATATCATAAATGTTGAGAATAGTTGAAGTGTGAGTCAAAAAGTCAAAAGTCTCAAATACTATATAAAAATAAAGACCCCATAACATCATTGTCTTAATATTTTGGGATGAAAGTGGTGTCAAATGTGTTGTATGTGTAAGACTAATGTCATATAACTACGATCTCTCAATAACTATAACTATAACCATATATGAAAAAAAAAATATAAATACCATATAAGAATCAAGACCCATAACATATGAAATAACCCAACAGTGGTGTCAGAGCCGATGGTTCGGAATGACTAACCGCATAACCACTATATATGAATAAAGACCCATAACACCATTGTCTTCAGGTTTTTTGGATAAAAGTGGTGTTAAATGCCTCGTATGTATAAAATTAATATCATATAACTGTATGGAACCACAGTATCTTAATAACTATAATTATAATTATAACCATGTGTGAAAAAACAAATATAACCCAACAATAAATTATGTTGCAACTCCTGTAATGTGAAAGATTTTTTTGACGTTGTAATAATTATTATACATCTCGAGACCAATATACACGATTTTTTAATTAGTATTATACTAATTATAACTTAACTTTTTCAATTAATACAAATCCTTAAACAAAATTAATAATCTATTAGAGGAAACAAAAGTCACGAAGCTACAAGTAGGTTCGAACTAAATCATTTATATCATTTATATAAAAGTGATGAAGCGGAGAAAGTATTTGTCAATTCTAATGTAATTATATTTACAATACAATTATTTAATGCAGTTATTTAGACCATGTAACTGTACCACCAATGTAATTGTATTTTGAATATAATTATTTCAAATATTAAAATTTGAAAGCACCACCACAAACTATATATTAATAAAGATTCATAACATCATTGTCTTAAGTTTTTAAAGATAAAAGTAGTTTCAAATAGTTTATATATGTAAGACTAATGTCATATAACCATATGAAATCAAAATCTTTCGATAATTATAACTATAACTATATGTAAAAAAACAAATATAACCCATCAAACTCCTGTAATGTGAATTTTTTTTTTGACCCTGTAATAATTATTATACTTCTCGAGATCAATATACACGATTTTTTAATTAGTATTATACTAATTATAACTTAACTTTTTCAATTAGTACAAATCCTTAAACAAAATTAATAATCTATTAGAGGAAACAAACGTCACGAAGCTACAAATAGGTTCCAACTAAATCATTTATATCATTTATATAAAGGTTTAATTATGCCTTTGGTCCCCATTTTAGACTCGAAATCTCAAATTGGTACCTGTATTTTTGGAAATCTCAAAATGGTCCCCTTTTAAGTTTAAAAGTCTCACTTTTGCCCTTTCCGTCAAGTCTGGGCAAACGGCGTTTGTGGTTGCTGAGGTGGCTTTCTGTTACTGAAACGTGTCAATTACAGGTGGATTGGTGTGGAAATCTTGATTTATTTAAGCCACCAGCATTACAAAGTGTAGAA
>Ga0214543_1004869_pt1 | contig 25185 bp, 6 predicted proteins | sample CNSS2metaG_FD_160094 | JGI IMG/M metagenome (GOLD analysis project Ga0214543, IMG submission 160094) | Root nodule microbial communities from cowpea collected in UCLA plant growth center, Los Angeles, California, USA - CNSS2 | ecosystem: Host-associated > Plants > Roots > Nodule | place: USA... | reverse complement strand
ATATATATATATATATATATATATATATATATATATATATATATATATATATATATATATATAAAATAAACTTGAAAACAGATCCCAATAACTAACTTCTTTAAATTCCTTCACATTTGTTACAATTTGATTAGAGTATTGTGTAAAGATATTTAGATTGTGATTTTGTTTACAATTAATCCATTACTAGCCTAACATAGTTTATTGTCATGAAGGAATCTTCATAAAATCTTCTCTACACAAGTACGTGCCTACTCCTCGTCATTTTAACAATAGTTTTTCCGCAAGATTATAGTCATTCAGATTATATATAGGTTAAATTATTCATTTGGTCCCAATTTTCGTATGTAAATTTGAATTTGGTCCCTCAATTTTTTAAAGTGTTAACTAGATCCCTAATTTTGATAATTTGTTTCAATGAAGTCCCTTCCGTTAAAATGGCGCTGTAATAAATAATTAATTTCGAAAAAATGAAAAATGTTGTGCATTTAATACGTAAGAAAACAGAATGAGCGTCTCTATTAGGCTTCAATTTGGGGTTTATTCTAGGGTTTGCGTTCGTGGTCGAAATTGGAGGAAGGAGGGGTTTGCAGAAGAATCGCGAGGGTGTGGGATCACATTGCTAGAAAGTTGGCGTTCGAACAGTTGGAATCAGAGTGTTCTTAGTGGAATTGCGATCTCGGTTTAATTTCTTAAGTCTGCTTCTGAAACTAATCAGCTAAGCTCTCAGATTCCATCAAATGCTTCTAGAATATCTGCAAGGCCATCCCTTAAAAAGTCTGTTGCTACCCAAAAGAAACCACTTGAAGCACTTGGTTCCTCACCTCCTCCTTCTAGGTCAGCCATGCCTTTCTCTACTGGTTAATTTCTTAACCTAACTAATTTCAATATATAAATGCACAATAATCTTTTGTTTCAAAAGTTTTGTTTGCATTGAAATTGAATTGAGTAGGTTTGAATTTAATGCAGTGACCTAAAGGTTGTAGTGGAATGAGAGTCCCCAACACACTGTCATCACGGAGAAAAAGTAAATCACTTAAAATATGTAGGTTTTGTTTCAAAGTCTCATATTTTTTCAACCCCTTCAAACTTATTATCTCAAAACACTGTTCATTTCTTCCTTTCAAGAAGAGAGTGTTCAATTGACTTCATACATTTCTCTATTTCTTCTGCCACCACAGACCTCACTGCAGCAGTGTATTCTGCATTCATATTCCCACCACAACCTTCAACATTCTTTATACTCAGACCAACTTTTTCTTCAATTTTCAGCTTCCCACACGCAAAATGATGAATAATGGGGTTTATGGATGATTCATTACACTTATATATTGCAATTCTTAATTGTTTTTCAATGCATTTAAATATAAATGACACGATGACACGTTTCGGTCTAACATTTCCACGTCACTGTGCTCTTAACGCCGTTTCTGCCATTTTAACGGAAGGGGCTTCATTGAAACAAATTATCAAAATTAAGGACCTAGTTAACACTTTTAAAAATTGAGGGACCAAATTCAAATTTACATACGAAAATTGGGACCAAATGAATAATTTAACCTTATATATAATACCTTAGTTAAGTGTCTAAATAATATTACGGACATATATTTACATATTTCACTTCCCATAATAATCTTCATGTTTTTCTTATTGTCTTCATCTTATTGTTTTCGTGTTATCTTCTAGTTACCTCTTGGTTTTATTCTTCCATTCATAAATGCATTATATTTTGTGAAATACCGTTGTTATTCAATTCTTATATTTATGATTTTATCTTATTGTTTAATCATTTAAAGAAGTCTTTGGTTCTTCCATATACTAGTTGTTAAGCTTGGGAATGTTTATCCATAGCTGAGTTTTGACATAGACATAATTATATGCATAAGATAGTTTATTTATGGTTTAATTAGTCTGATAATACTCATTTTTGTTTGGGTGTCAGTTTGGTACCCACATTTAAAAGTGTGTCAATTGAGTTTCAATTTTTGAAAAGATGCTTCAATTAGGTCTCTTTCAGAAAAAATTATTAATGTTGTTAACATTATTAATATTTAAAATGACTTACAAAATTAAGTAATGATATTTATATTAAAATTTAGTAGTAAAAGTTAGTCATGAATAAAGTTAATGACGTTAATTTTTTTTCTTTTCTAAAAAAGACCTAATTGAGACACTTCTTCAAAAGTTGAGATTCGACCGACACATTTTTAAAAGCAGGTACCAAACTGAAACATTTAAACGAAAATAAAATAGGTACATCCGACTAATTAAACTTTTATTTATTAAATGCGTAAGACTTAAGTATACGACAAGAAGAAAAAAAAACAAGTAAAACATTTTAGAGCTTTTATAATCATAGTCTTTTATTTCTTCTAAAGTCTCATATATCGAACAAACAAATAAACTGTTATGATTATTGATATTATGAATTGTGTTGACTTTATGTAAGTATCCTTAAGAAATTTGTAAATGTTTCTCTGTTTAAGACTTAAGGGTTGGGACAAAGAGCTTTGTCATTATGGGTTACCATTGAAGACAAAAAGAACTGTATTAAAAGGTTCTCTCCAGCAAATTTTATCCACTCAAAAGGATAACATGATGTGATCACTCTCATTATTGACTTAACATGTATTAAGGACTAATTCATACATAAAAGTTAAAATGATTTCATATCAATATGCAGTGAAACACAAGTATATATCTTCTATCTGAGAGGCCCAAAGAAGATATACGCAAAATCAGTCACTAAAGAGGAAATTGTAATAAAATAAAAGCTTAAGCATGTAACACTTAAAGGAAGAAAGGAGAGAGTGGTTACTTCTTCAATATTTTCTTGCAACCCTGAATTTAAGACTTCATGTGAATGCTATCTAAACTTTCTGTTATTAAGTTGAATCAAGTGGAATCATGAAATAAGGGAACACTTCCATGAAATAAAGTAATACCTTATAAATATTAATATTGAAGTTGGAAGTTTTTTTTAATAGCTTTTACTAGAGAGTTATAGTACATTTTGACTAATTTAAGTTAAATTGGATAAATATAATAAAATAGATATTTTTTTTTTGTAATACTTAATCACAAGATTGAGATTTGAGACCATAATTAAGAAATTATAGAACTTCAACTAGCACGTGTTAACTAGTGTAAAATAAACCGTGTGATGTATATTGAGTTTACAAATTTACTAGTATAAGTTTGAATTATCACAATTTTTTACTATTTTTCAATTTAGTTTTTTTTATAATATATTTAAATACATACATTTAAAACAAACTATTATGAATACATACATTTAAATAAATTTATTTTTAAACATGTCTTATATTTTATAATTTTCTTTTGTAAGTATTATGTTTTAAACAAACATCCTTATAAATATATTTACACTTATGCATACCCTAATTACAAATAGACACAATTTTAATTAGAAATATCCTCAACAAATATTTTGTATTACATTTTTAATTATTAAATTTTTTCATAACAACGTACTGTTTTCACTATAAATAAATGACATAATTAGCATACTATTCCATATATAAGATTTAATAACATTTAAAAAATGTTGTTAAAGACGGAGAAAATGTTGTCATTTGCAAAGACAATACTTTATACACATGTAGTCTATAATGAATGTTACAAAAGATTTTAGCAACATTTTTACGTATTATTATTATTATTTTTAAGAATATTATCAATTAACATCTTTATTAATATTTGAAAAATGTTGTGAATTTAATTTTTTTTAGCATTCAAAAAATTTTACCTATATACATTTTATAACATTAAAAAATGTTACCTATATATTTTATAACATTTAAAAAAAAATGTAACTTATATATTTTCTAACATTTAAATAAATGTTATCAATTATATTATTTGTATCAATTAAGAAATGTTATAAATTGCCTTTTCGTAACATTTTAAAATTATTACTAATTTATCTTTCTAAAAATCAGAATAATACATTTTTGTGAAATTGAAACAATCCCACGACAAGATTTTGGTAAAAAAAAAATTATTATACAATAAAATGCTTCATACAATTTTATTGTCTCATAAAATGCTCCATAAAATATTACAAACAAGTACTTAATTGCATGACATGCTAGGCATCAATAATAAAGCCTACGACAATAAAAATAGAAGTATGCAACAATAAGAAAAGATGTTCTCATGTTCTCAACAAATACAAACAATGTATACAATCATGATAAAGATATTTATTTCTTCCCATTTTTTCTTGAGTTTAACACCACTAAAATTTCCTTGTTGTGGTGTATTGGCTTTCAACTCATTCTGTGTTTGTCAAAAAAATATAAAATATGATTAAGAATAAATAGGTTTATTACTCTTGAAAATTAATTAAATGTACTGTATAAAAAACTATTATTGAGAAAAAGAAACAATGCTTTCACCTTCAGGACTAATTTAATTGAATAACTTTCTACAAGTCTTGGATCCACTAATTTATGAATACCTTCTAAAGGATTAAGGATTATTCTGTGAACTTAACAAATAAACTAAAATCAACACAAAAATTTGTTTGTTTGAATATTTATAACTTAACCCCTAACACACATTAAGCAATATATTCAATCTCAACCTCAACAGAAAAATACACTAAAAAAATGAACAATACATGTAAGGAAAAATGATTAAATATATATGATTCATGTCAGTACGAAACCAGCATGCACAAACAAAAAGTATTACTATAAAATGTAAAGAGACAAATAAAAATTACCATATTGACAATGGTAATTAATCTCTAATTAATTATTTAGAGACCAATCTAGAAATCAATTCCTTTGGTAATCAAAACCTAGGTAGCTAATATTAGTGACCAATTTAGAGACCAATTCATAATATAAACTATTTTAGTTACCAATAATTTTTAATTTATAAATTAACATCTAAATTTGTCACTAAGTGACTAATTATGTCACTAAATTTGATCATTATTTAAAGTTTTTCCTGTAGTGAATATATATATATATATATATATATATGTATATATATATATATATATTAACCAATTACTAATACATATCGGATTTGATACTAGTTATAAGTTTTTCTAGAAAAAAACGATAATTGGATAACTATAATATTATGAATTCTATCATGTAAAAGATTGATACTATCTTCAATTCAAAAAATTTAAAGCAATAGATTTATAAGTTTTATCTTTTGTAAGGTATTTAACTTTTTTATTTTTACCTAATATTTAAATTTCAACTAATTTTTATGGTTGGGATCTATTTTATTTTTATTTTTGTTTATTGATCATTAAGAACAAAAGTGAAGGAAAAAAACTGATATAATAAATTTTAAAAGGATATATACGAATTAAAAGGCTCAGAGAGAATTTCATGCTGAAGTTTTAGCATCGATTGAGACACGACAGCATTACAAGTTGATATGAGTTGTTCCGTATAAAGGTGAATTATTATGATGATGTTGTGCTTGGCTATAAATGTTAATTTTCTATCTTTACAACCTCGGAATCACCAAGGTAATTATAATGTGAAGCCTCGTACATAACTTTCCTTAATAAAAAACGAGGCTTAGTTACCAAGTTAACGTGTTCACCATCTCTTGTATTATTGTTGGACAACACTACGTAATATTCGTTATTGGATACTATAGAATTGAATCAGTGTTTTTGTTTACACATGCAGAGAAATTCAAAACTGAAAGGGTCCACTAGCTGCAAGAAGTATCTCTGCTAAAGATGTTGTGGCAGAGAATAACAGTACTATGGAGTAACTAACGAAAAAGATAACTAATCTATAGGGCTTATAAAAAGGTGTCCAAAGTTGTACTCTTAATGACTAGACATCCATTCATATTTGGCTGGCTAGCTTGTCTAAACTCATTTATTTTTCCTTACTTTAAACAAAAGAGAGAAAGGACAAATTAGAGTTAATTAATGGCATTTTGCAAACTGAAAATGATTACATTGCTTTGCTGCTGATTCTGTGTTAGGGTACATATATATATATATAACTCCTTCAAAAAAGTAGCATTGTGTTGAGCATTTGTAATTAGAATGAACAGAAAATGTAATAATATTGATGGATGGTGAAAAGCAGAGATATATTATTACCAGCATTTTAACCTGGTACAACATGGAATTGTCTGCCAAAAAATGGACAAGGAATCCTGGTATAAGACAAAGGAAGAGGCAAAGGTTAAACGCCAAAGCTTTGTCACTATTTTTCTGAAATGACTTGCATTGACTGTAAGAAAGGAAAATAATAAAAAAAATAGTAAAAAACATATATTTCTGAAAAAGGAAAAAGGAAAGCAATGGTTGATTAGTGAGTGATGTAATTAGAGGATGAAGAGTGTGACAGATTATGGTGGTTCGTGGAGCAGGGTCATCATGAGTTCATGTTCTCAGGGATTGTCCTCACTCGCTAATTCTTCCTTTTCATCTTTGCTTTCAGAGTAGACCCATGGAGAGTAAGTAATATATATTATTCTCATGTTTTTACCACAAAACTTGTTCTTTCTTTCCCATTAATTCTCTTAGGTTTTGGTTCTAACAAAACTTCAATCTTTATCTAAAGGGAGGTTGACGTTGTTGGTGGAATTTGACCAGGTCAGGGTGGGACCCAAAGTAATACAAAAGAAACTGCATAACTCTTTCTTTACTTTTCGGTATTTTTAAATATAATTAGATTTTTATATTTCAGATAGAAATTTAAATATAAACATTACAAAAAAAAATTATGGTATAGTATATTTTTGATACAATTGTTTTGTAGTCTTATACGATATTTTAAATTCTTATATTATAATAAAAAGTTATAGCTCTTAAAAAATAATTAAAATCACATTAATTTTGGTAAAAGTAGCAACTAAAATATATAAATTTTTTTTTATGAATATGAAAATATTTTTTACATGATACTGTTTGCCTCCAGACGAAGAAGATGGAAGTTATCTGAGTTTAATGAAACGATTTTGTAACAAAAAGTTAGTGATCTATTTCGTAATAATAACTTTTTATTAGTTACTCATGATCAACAATTTATCAATAAGCATTGTTTTTCCTTTTTTTTTTCCACTATGAAATGATTTTAACGGGTGCATGCACAGAAAAAAGCACTCACCACTTACATGGTGTATACAGCAAAAAAGTGAATGAAAGATTATAATTTCATCTTTTATGATTCTTACCCTATAAAATATCTAAGAGTACAAAGCATAATTTAAATTGTTACTTGTTACTAAAAAAAAACTAATGACTAATTTTATGATCAAAATATGTTTAGAAATCAATTTAATAATAATTTTTTAATTAGAGATGAATTTAGAGATCAATTCTTTTAGTAGTCACAATTTAAGTAATTAATGAAAGTGATGAATTATAACTTTTTAAAGTAAATATGCACCTTTGTAACTGCCCTTGCATATTATTGGTCTTTATATATATATATATATATATATATATATATATATATAAATTTTTTTTCCTTCCAAACCTAGCTATATAATTTCATGCCATTAAGGTTTTTATTAAGGACTAACATTTATGTAAGTTAAATTATGTTACGAATCATTTTATTAAGAAAGAAAGATAATTACGGAGATAATGGAAACTATACTTGTACATAATATAATGGTCAGAAACAAAAACTTGTTCAAAAAGTAAAATATATAAGAACTAAAAAATTCTACTGTAATCATTTATCGAAAGCAGCATAAGAATAATTACATAATTTAAATGAAGCGATGAGAACAAATTTCCGTTCTATCAATTTATTACTTGGTAATCGATAATAAGTAGTTAGTTTTGAAAGTAAAGCAACGGGTTCAAAAGAGGAACAAGCCAGGTTGGACTTTGCTGTTGCTCATAGACGATGAGAAATTTAGTCAAAATAATGGAAATTTTTTCACTCTTAATTAAATGTTAATTTTTTTATGACATATAAAATTCAATTCACTCTATTTAGTTATTTAACACAAAAATATTTGCATAGGTGGATGAATATATATAATTTAATAAGTATACAATCTATTCTATCTCATATTCAAAATACCTATCAATTATAGGTTGGAGGAGTGATATAAAATTTATCTAACTTCCTTTTGTGAATAAATGAGAGAAAATATTTTAAAAAAATCACAAAAAAAACAGTTAATTTTTATAAATAAATTGAATATTTATTCATGGAAAATAAATTAATAGAGGAATTAAATAAAATTCATCAAGTGAATCCCAATGGTTTTCTTAATGAATTAATTATTTACCTTTAATTTATTTTTATTATCATCTGAATAAAGAATTATTCAATTCTTTCATTTCACATTAAAGCATTTAATTTAGACTGTGTGAGTGAGATTAGAAGTTATTTTCTTAGTTTGTAAGTAAGAAATATTTAGATTTTTACACGACCTTTAAGTTAAGTTTTATTTCATTTTGTAGTCTTTCTAAAATTAAACACAAAACATATATATTTTTTTTTGCATTAAACACAAAATAGAAACTATTGTCATGTGCGAGAGTGAAACGATTAAACATAAAAATTAAACTTGAGCTTTTAGGAATAAGAAAATGTGAGTAGAAAATAATAACCTCCTTAAATATGATCGGTTAGATTTCATTACTCATCAAAAAAGTGATTCATAAGTATACCAAGCGAAAAAAAAAAAATCTATAAAAAGGGTTAATTAAAAATGAGTTTAACAATCCAATAAGTAACAAGTTATAACTTTGCTTGACTAAATTATTAGTTGATTTACCAAAATAAGTTTGTTGATACACTACTCTATTTTAGAAGTTTAACTTTTCAACACTTGGAATGTTTTGTTTTTTGTTTTTTTACTTTTAACTTGCATTTTTGGAAACAATCTTGAAAAATGTTACGATATATTACCCCTCTTATTAGTATCTAACCTATTAGTCTACTTGGAATATGAGATAAGCTATGATGATGAATCAATGGCCTATAGTTTGATGATCTATAAGCTAGTAAAAGCTTTTGAAAAAAAAAAAATAGAATCCCCTAGGAAAAGAACAAAAAGGGGTGGTCATACACATATATTGTATCTAGCTAGGTGGGGAACATGAAGTTTTTTGGATCATTTGCATTATTGTCGCAGCACCTTTATAACATGTAAACATAGAAGCGCAACACAAACTGATCAAAGATACATATGCCACATAATAGCTGCCAACCACCTGGTATCTGCAAATCTGATGCTTCTGTCTGGTTGGCAGTGTTAGCATCAGGCTAGTTTCTTAGGGAAGTATGGCTGAGTACAATTATGAAAAAAAATTTGAAGTTAGTTTTATATAATGAATCTATAGAGCAACTTGAATATTCATTTTTTTGACTTGTTCTAAGTCTAAATTCCTTACCACATATGTATTGTATGATTATTGTTAGTATTTTCATGTGTTCCAATCAATGAAATTCATTTTTGATTCATCAAGATACATATGGGTGGAAGAGTTGATGTATAGTGTAAAAACTTCAACAAGCACCATAATGTGTTAAGGACATCTCCGGGAGTCATGGACCATCACACAAAGTTGTCTATCTATTTTGTACCAATCTTTCTTTTCACTGTCTTGTTTCCTTTTATTCTTTGATTTGATCATAAACATGAAGACGGAATTTCTTTTTCCCATCCTCAATCTTTCATTGTTTCCTTTTTTCTGCAATTGAAAATTCATCATGGCTATATATGCTAATTAATCGGAATACGTATGTACGGGTATAATTATTAGCAGTGGTTCACTTCGGATGAGAATTTACCAGAACAAATCATCACTTTCTCCCAATAGATCTTATGCGTGTGATTCAATCTTTAAATACTATATGGCCACTTTATAAATAATTGTCCATTTGAATATTATGTTGGTGAGATAATTGCCATACATATGCCACAATATCTAACCTAATCATTATAGCTCATTACTGGATTTGAGATATGAATTTGAAAACGCTTTGAAGTTTGTCTGCTTTCATGTGTAGTAGGGTTTCAAAACAACATGGTTTTTTTGTACATACAGAGGAATTAAAAGAAACCTATGATTTTGTTAATCAGACACAATACTGAGTTCTCTGAAATTGTTTTGAGTAAAGTTAAGCACTGGTTGTGAGTTGGGCTCAGAAATGATTATAACCATTTGTCAATTCATGCATGGACATGTACTCTCAAACCTGACATTGTTTTGAGCTCAAAATTTCTAAACAGGGCTCAAAGGTATCTCTGCTGCTACTTACATTTTATACCAATTCAAGCAAACTTTCACGAGTCTCAAATTAATTAACAATCACTTTTTCTAGCACCGGGGGCACTTACAACAGATAACACTAAAAATTAAATAACCCATTAAAATATCATATTCATTATTACTTCGAAACAGTACTGTGGATAACCAAGTTGATCAGTGGACTGGATTAATCTTACTGATAGAGATAGAATTTGGATTAGTTCACCAATTTCTTATTAAAAAACACTAAAACCAACTAGAAAATTTACCAGAGTTTTTTCTGTGTGTGTATAATATATAAAGAAAAGTCCTAAAAATCAAGCAATACTTGGACTATGAGCACCAATTCGCCGACTAATGAGTAAGCCCTTTCTAATCGGCTCCCACTGGATTAGACAAAATCAAGAAAAGAGGGTCCAACGCAAACCATTACCAAGTGACAATAATGCCTATTGTGAAAAATGATGATTGGTGTGATTGTATTATTGATGATTCCATACCCAATATAATTGCACAAGCATCTTTTTTTCTATCTACAGAAACATGTACGTAGAGTACAAAGTAGAAATACAGATACGAGAGAAATGGGGGAGAAGAAGAAAAGCACCTTCAAAAGGACCCACACCATGTCCTCTCAAAAGACCACAAGACGTGATTTTCATCTTTCTCCACTGCACCAACTCATTCCTTCTCTCACTCACTCACTCACCCTCTTATTTCTTCCCTAAACTCCATATCCAACCATCTATAGCCATCACTATATATATATATCGTTCTCAGTAGCATACATAGTAACCGATCAACCATGTCTACCCAGATTCAGAACGGTTCTTCTCAGTCTCACCACGGTTCCTCCTCCTCCTCTTCGTCGCAACACCCTCCCTCCAACCACCAACCGCTCAGCCGTTACGAGTCACAAAAACGGCGAGACTGGAACACCTTCGGGCAGTACCTGAAGAATCAGAGTCCCCCAGTTGCTCTCTCTCAGTGCAACTTCAACCATGTCTTGGATTTTCTTCGCTACCTCGATCAATTCGGGAAGACCAAGGTCCACTTGCACGGTTGCATCTTCTTCGGTCAACCTACCCCTCCTGCACCTTGTGCCTGCCCTCTCCGACAGGCATGGGGCAGCCTCGATGCCCTCATCGGCCGCCTCCGTGCGGCCTACGAAGAGCACGGCGGCTCGCCGGAGACTAACCCCTTTGGAGGCGGAGCTATTCGGGTGTACCTTCGTGAGGTGAAGGAGTGTCAAGCGAAAGCCAGAGGGATCCCGTATAAGAAAAAGAAGAAGAAGAGGAACACGATCATTAAGGGGACTCAGAGTGCAAAAGATATTGAGCAACAAGCTTCTTGAGCAATATATATCTCTATATCCATATATAGACGGTAAATTTTTCATATTATATATGATGCACACATGATTGTTGATTTATTTATATATATATGTTTAATTTTGATTCATGAAAGCCCCAAAACCCTTTAGAATACTTGAATTAATACATAACTCGCAGGTTGATAACATATAGAAGAGGTTATTATAGGGAAATTGGAAACCTTTTGTAGCTTACAAAACCCTAGAAGCAGAATGAAAACCCTAATATTTGATTGTCGATCGGAAAGGGCTTGGTTCAAACATATTTTACTGGCTAAGACACCAAGAGTAATGATTAGAACAGAAAGAATAGTGTTTCTCTCACCCTCTTCTCTTTCTTTCTCTCTCCTATCATTCAAAACACTGTTATTGCAGTTTCCTAATTAAATATACTCTCAGGTGTTTGCTTTATGCGAAATCTGACCCTTTTCTGATTCTGCGAGATTTCTTGTGCTCCCCATGGATGTGTGAGCTTGATCTATATATCATACGTTGCATGTGATTACATACACAATCTGAATCTGACGTAGTTAAAGAAATATACATATTCATATTTTGATTAATGACAAAGAATTCTCCTTCAACAATTTGTACGTGCATATTTGTGTGTGGTCCACAGAAAGTTTTTTGTGACCTTCATTTCGTGGTTTAACAGCATAAACTTAATTATTTTTCCAATTGTTTTATTAATTAATGCTTATTTGTCTGTGCATGTGAAGAGACAAGTGGGCTTGGGCATGCCCTTTTTGTTTGTCTTGTGACTTTCTCTGGATTGTTATATACTTATTGTCTCTTATTAGTGGAAGCTGACTCTAGTACTTTATCACGTAGTTATCTAATAATGTCTGTATTTCTTAACCGCGTGATATAATAGAGCTCAAACAATGTAAAAAGAATTGTTTTCTAAAGAAGAAAAGAATGAAAGAGAAAGTTAAATGGAACATTTGTTTTCATTAAATTAACCAAAGGAAACAAAAAAAGTAGTGTAGATAGATAAATAACTCGATAACCGTCACTTAAACTTATCTGAGGTTTGTGAGGGGAAGGATATAATATTCAAGTCTGGTGTTTATGTTCAAGCTTTAGTGCCTACATGGATATACCAACAAAGGCTTCAATAATTTGTTGGCCCTACCAGAAATGTCCATTTGTCCCTAAAATAACTCTGACAAAGATCAAGTTTGTCACAGGGAAAGTAAGTTATTAAGGATTATGTTAGAAAAAGCGAAAGTAATATTTCACTTTAGGGCTCATTATCCAGAAACAAGAATTATATTTTACTATACATATATATTAAAAGTATAGGATTAATAATGACTCTATAAGTTTTAGTGTTTTTTTTTCTAAGATAAAGAAACAGACGTTCATCTACACATGGATATCAATTAATTGAGTAACTGAATTAACAATAACATGAACTGATTAAAAGTTTATGAATTTAAATATTCAATGCGAAGCGCTATGCGAGTTTTATTTGATGGAGAAGTAATAGAACTTGAGACTCCCAATGAGAAGACATAAAGAAAATTAAGAGAAAAGAAAAATATCATTTGGGATTTTTTTTTATCAATAATGCTATTTTGTTTGCTTCTAAAAGAAATTAATAGGTACATACTGCCTCATTTTTAGTGCTTCTCTTTCGTTTGATATTACTTTCGCAGTCCGGGCTTTTGAATTCATTTTTCTAAAATTATAACAATCGAATATAATTCTCTGTTTTCATTGTTTTCTTTGTTTTCTTCACTGATCTTTTTTTTTAAATACATACACGTATATATGTTTTATAGATTGAAAAGTGACTTCACTGATCTTATTATTGTCTTCGTTCTCCCCATGGCCAAGCTCTCTGTGAACATGTTCATTATCTTATCGACATCAGATATAAGATTGAAAGTTACATATTTCTCCACCATAATTTGTTCTTGAGTTCATGCCAAGTAGTCAATAATCTAATGTCTTATAACCTCACCAAATTAGACATGTCAAAGTGAGCCAACCCAACTCATATGGGTTGACTCACAACGAGCCGGGTTGAAAATGAGTGAACTCAACCCAGCTCACTTTATGATGAGTTAGAAATTTTACAATCCGGTTCAACCCATCACGGGCTTGTAGGTTAATTCGGTTAACTCACCAACTCACATAAAAAAATTATTTATGTATTTATTTTTAAGTATTCAAATATTTAAATAGTTTTTTAAGCAACTCATGAAATGATAATCACAGTAAAATTAAGAACCAATATTTTCATCATGTTCACCACCAATATACGATGAATTGTTTCTCTACTTAAAGTCTCCTTGTATATTCTAATTACTTCTAAAGTCTACCCATAACCCTTTACACATAAAAGTAGGTTGTCAACAAAATACTATCATAAAACACACATTATCCTTTTACTTTTAGAGTTATTTTATAATGACAATGAAATCCTATCTGCTTATACTAATGTTGTGTTGATATTAATAGATGTTCATCCTTCATGGTCTCAATTAACATATTATAGACTTTGTTTGATAGAGTTGTTGTTTTTCCTTACCTTTACAATTGCTAGATATTTATCTCTTGTGCTATAATTGATAATAGTTGATAATGTCTTGATATTAATCTAAACTAAATACACATTTATTTACATTTACATATCAAATAAAACACATATAAATTGAAATAAAAAATTTAGTCTTTACTAAACTATTCTTAAGATCAACATTGATTTTTGGACTTTTTTGAGATCCAAATTAAATTAATTTAAAATAAAATAAAATTAATATGGATAAATATTTTTATGTATTGAATATATTTGGATTTTTTTTAATTTTGTATATAAATTTTATTATGTATTAAGTATTTTTTTATTTTGCACATGACAAAAAGAAGATACAAAATGAGGTACATGTGGGGTATTTAAACTCTTTTACAAAAACAATCCTATGTATGACGAAGCATAAAAAAAAAAAGAAGAAGCTAAAAGATACAAAATTAAAACTACAAAAAACTTTGGCACAGAGAACTGTGTAGAAATATTCATTCATTCCCACTCTAACCTTTAAATGGGATCTTATTCTATATTACCTTTGTATTTGTTAAACACATATTAAAAAAAATAATACATAATTACACTAACTTCGTATTAATTATGAAACCATTAGTCATTATATATACTTCTCAAACAGCACAGACTTGTTCATTTCTATTTTGATTCTTTCTTTATAATACATTATTTTGTTGTGTTGTGGTGTGTAAAAAAAATCAATTGTTTCTTCACATCTTCATATATGCAATTTACAAAACTTATTATATTCTTCTTCATTTATTTAATTCTATTTTACTGATATAAAAAATTAGGGTAAAATGACTCATGAACATGATATAAAGTACTCATAGGTACCCAAACATATATGTGTATTCCAACACATTTAACTTTCTATCCTATTTCCATTGAAAATGGTTGGAAGTAATGCTTCTATTTTAATACTTAATACACATGATTTGATTTTTCTTCAATTGTTCCTACAGATCGAAACAGCTTTGTTTTCACTCTTGATCTTCAACTCTTTAACTAATGATATTGCTTCCCAAACTTCCCTAATTCTAACTATTTGTTTTGTAGGAGGTTTACTAGCATCTCTTGTTTTATGAACGAAAGCATTATTTAATGTGAGTTTTACAAATATAAGTTAATTAAATTTAAAAAGAGTTATTTATAAATTGAAGAAAGTTCTCTATAAATAAAAGGAAGTTGTTTATAATTTGAAGAAAGTTTTTTTATATAAACAACTCTGTTTTATATGACAATCTCTTTAATTTTAAGAATTTAAGTATAATTTTCTTTTTTTGTATTTTTAAACAACTTTTATAAGAAGTTTATTGTTGAAGATAATTTTAGAAGCCAACTCCCACATGTAACAAATTAGTTGAGCTACACTTATATAAATACCATCAAAAATCATCAGTAGTAGTTGCACAGACAGATTTAAGTTTCATATATATCTTCTTATACATACAATTTAAGTACAAACTAAAACCAGATAAAAAAAATTAACATTTTTATGATTTACTATGTCAATACTTTCATGCTATTTTATACTTTTTTGTGTTAAAAGATATTTATATAACACGGATTGACATCATTTTTAACCTAAAATTTAAAGTAATAAAATTATGGATATTCATCTTTATATAGTGTTTCACTTTCTCATTTCTATCCAACGTGAGACTTAAACTCACACTTGAATTCCCAACAATCTCTCACTCAAGGTAAGTCCCTTCCACATTGGTACACTCCTCCTCCAGCGAAAACATTTCCAACCACGAGTACCCATTTTTTATACCGTCGTTTTTCTTAATGAGACACGACTAACTGGTTCTGATACCTGTGTTAGGTGTTTAGAGGAGAGAGGTTCACTGAGAAATATAACACTAGTAAACCTTGAGCTCAACCACATAGAGATTAGTATCACTCTCAACCCAAAACCTTAAATCGAAATTTATGGGTCTTCATCTTTATATGGTATTCCACTTTCTAATTTTTATCTAATGTGAAACTTAGACTCACACATAAATTATTAATATATATATATATATATATATATATATATATATATATATATATATATTATATAAAATAATATAACAATTTATTCTACAGCCAATTTCATACAAAAAAAAACTGCGATGCAAAATATAAAATATCAATGTTCAAGAATGTCAATCCTTTCTTATCTTCTTATACATGCGCTGTGTGATTTTCTAACAAAATTAATCTTCTTTCAAGATTTCTCTCTTCCTTCTCATTATTGCCTCCCTCAACACCACAACAAAAGTAAAATTCTCTGGTACTCAAACTAAGGTCCAAATATCCAAAATTAATAAATAAAATCCACATAGAAAAAATATCCAAAACTAAAAGAAGATCCACGTTCTATGATTCAAGATTTTCAACCTTTTTACCTATCACAAAGTGTTTGTATGTGTCTGTTGTTGTTTAAAATAATTAATAACCTCCACTTTTGTTTGCGTGTGTCTGAGCATGAATTCTGAGCACCTTTCTTTTTTGAATAAAATTGAAGGCTTTTCTCCATCTTGTTCACGTGTGTGTAGCTTGCAGTTTTAGCCTTTTTGTCATTCTAGTATGATCAGAATGGATCTGACGGCATTTTTCTGTTGTCAGAAATATAAAGTATCGGTGTGAGACTTAAAAAATGAATAATATTTGATGACACCATAGATCAACAAATAACAATTTTTATTAAAATATGTCTTGTTTAACTTTAATATATATTAAGAAGTAAAATTAAAATCTAATTTAGCTTTATAAAATTAATTTATAAAATAAAATTTATATCACTTGTATATTATAAATTTATTATATTTTTAATTGATATAGATCTCCAATAATATTAAATATTGTTGTTTTTGATTTGTAATTGACCCACAAAAAATTCATTTTGAAATTTTATTTTGGAACTTGAAACAGCAGACCTTTCCATGTTGCTTTTAGAGTCTTTCCCCAAATTTTTACCTGTGATGTTAGAAAGGTTAATTATTTTGATGTTGGAACTTGAAACTTGAAACTTCAACTAGCATATGCATGAATCATGATAAGGGTAATAAAGGTATTGGAAATGGCTACGATTATGAAAGACATGTGGATAACAATATATTTTTGTTGCTTAACCATTTGACTTTGTTTTGAATTAATGTTGTTTGCATGCAGGGCCATAGGAAGAACAGATTTGGCACTTTGAAAACAGCATGCACGTCCTAAGTAAGAAGTATGATCTCTCTTGGACCAAAAATTATTACAGAAAATCGCTGTGATATTAACAGAATAATCATTTTTAGCAATCTTAAATATGTGTTAGAGATGTACAACCTTGTAACTTTTCTAACATTATGAGATCTCTTCCCCAAAATAGAAACTTAGAAAATGGATACCTTTATAGTGTTGCATTAGTTTTGAAATACCTGGAATTTGAACATTTGGATACTATGAACTTTCTTGGACTTCGAATACAGAAAACGCGAAATGTAACCTTAAGCAGAGTACAAAATGTGATGCTTTCAAACAAAGTGGTTAAGTTGAAACTTAGAACACCACAAACAATACAATTTGTCATTATGCATGAATGTAGGGTCAAATCTTTATTAAATCAGAAGTAAGACCTAGATGGTGCAGATATCAAATTTAATTTCACACTGAAATTTTTTGCAAATTAATGTTTATAAAATTTTATAAGCAATTGCATTATAATTAATATCTTTTAGCTTATTATATGCCAACTATAAACTTTTGCATATTTATGTATTGAATTTATCAAAAACTTAATTAATAAAAAATATATAAATAGTCAATTACATTCTTTCGTTATCATTTTAAGACAAATGCTTAAAACAAATGGAACATATGAATTGTAGTTTTGAGAACAAGAAAATATATGAAGACAAGAAGAGATTAAAGGAAATGAAAAAGAAGAGAGATTTTTTTCTATGGATGAACAATAAATGCGCAAAAAATACAACACATTATCTTGTTAAAATTATAATCACTTGTGTTTTTTTTTATTATTCACTGGGATACCATATACAATTATGAATGTATTTTTCTTTCTTTCTGTTACTGTAATTTAAAAATAATATTAAAAATAATAATAAATAAATTATATTTCCCCTCTACCACTTTTAACATAAAACTTGGAATTCCTTGAACTCTTTGATGGATTTGGCTCTCTAATTTAGCTACACAATCAAAAAATTGTAAGTGCTAAATTCCATATTAGCATAACTATTTTTATTTTATTTTTAACTTTTTATTTTAATTCCATGTCTTAAAACGTTGTTTGCTTCAATTTTCGTGGGGAACGATATAAGAAAATAAAGTGGAGAAAATATATCAATTGGAATAATAGTCATCTTTTGCGAACCATTTTAACTCCTATTTACTCTTTGCCATTTTCTAGATCTTAAAGGATACAAATAGATTCAAATATATCAATTGTAATAATAGAAAGAAAAAAAAAAGATAATTGGACCAATAGAAAACAGCATAAGGTACAAAAACAATATATAATCTCTGGAATTCGTTGGTGTTTGAACTAATAATATCAAAGAATTATTAATTAGTGTGTTATTCGAATTGAAATAGATATTTCTGTAAAGCAATAATAATCCAAATAGTTTCTTCATTTTTTTACTGGTGGTTTTTGGTGAAGATTAAATTTTGTTGGATATTTTTTAATAGAAAAAGCTTTTTGTTGGAATATTTTGGATAAAATAGTATCTTTATTTTTTTAATATGCACTTTATTTTACTTTAGTACAATGCATTTTTCTTGTAAATGAATTGATATACCCAAGTACACTCACGTCACTAATAAAAGAAAAATTCGCTACCTCTTCACTTCTTTCCTTTCTACAATTGTCATTTCACTGTTTAACAATCACAAAAAGAATCGAATTAACTTTTAAATACCCAGAGCAAATTTTACATTCTACTATCACAAATCCACATTATCATATACACATTGAAATTTTAACATTTAATTGATCCACGTAAAGCTATAAATTTTCACAAGGAAAAATGCAACAACATAAGGGTGTTGTATTCTAAATTTCCCAAAATTACAAACAATACACATATAACACATCTTATTTTCCACATTAATTTCTCTGTTCTCTAAATGTCTTATTGATTGCTTACATATGTCTTAGGTAGTAGGTTGATGATCTCAAAGGTAAATCCGTGTCTGTCAAAATTAGCTATTGATAACATTTATGCCGTGGGCTTTATTCAACAATTACTTACAAAATTGGAAAACACAGGTTGTCTCACTGTCCAAACTATTAATGCAAAATTCTCAAACAAGTTAATGATATCAATCAAGAATAATTGATCCACAAGATTGAAACTGTTTACAACAAGTTTTTGAATACTGGAAAAACAAGTTTTTTTGTGTGTGTAAATTATATAATTCTTTTGGTGAATTTAAAATCATAGATGTTGAAAATCCTAAATCGACTAGAGATAAGATAATTTCATAATAAATGGATGGAAACTTCATTTTACAAGTCGGTTTTATATAGGGTTGAGTTAAGCTTAAAGTCCATTCTTATCATAGTTAATATTAGAGTCATAGTTAATCTATGTAATGAGATTTGTGTTTTTTGGAAATATAATTTTATTATCAAACTTAAAGTTAACTCTTAACAATTGATAAATTTTAAAATTTGGGAGCAAAAGTTAAAAACATGTTTTTAAGGCACTTCATGTCTGTTGATACAGTTCTTCCATTTGAACTGACAATTATTTACTTTACTTCCAGGTTAGAGTCGAAGTAATCTACGTGGTTGGTGAAGATGATGATGAATGAGTTGGTGGTGGGAGTGAAATAAGTGATGCTGCAATGTGGGAAACTGTTATGATGATGAAATGGAAGTACTTGAAGATTTCAGAAAGGTTTGACATGAGCATCCATCACCAGTAGTTAATGATGAATCTAGTTAGCAGAAACATGTTGCCGTTCATGTTCATAATTCAGACACTGAAAATTGAAGATACGAGGAGGTTGTTTCAGAATTTGAGAACATTAACTTTTATACCAAAAATATTTATAACTATGTTTCTTACTAAATAATTACCCATCTTAATTATATAAAGTTCATACTATATATGAATTTTGCTTTCAATTCTTTAATATTTTCACTAATTATCTTGGACATTAGTTAGAATTGTTGTAACAAAATTTCCAATTATCCATTCATGTATACCTGTGTAATGCAAAATCTCTCAACCATAGTTTATGATCAACCTTTTCTTTCTTTAACTTCACTCTTAGAGCATAAAATCATTCCATCAAAGCTTTTCAAAGCACAAATCTATATAATGTTAAAATAATTAGTTTATTTTCTTATATATAAACCAAAGTGAAAGAGACAGAGAACTTTTAGGTTCCATCTTAATAATTATCAATGTAAAAGTGTGAGGCGCCGCTTGAATCTATGATTGCATTCTTTTTCTGCATTTTTCGATTCTTTTCCTTCATTACGCACCACAAAAAAAAAAAAAAGAGGAAATTTTATATTTTTCAACTTTTCATATTATTTTTTAATTACAAGAATCCACTCAATCTTGATTAGTGGTCAGCCTCATTTATTTGAAAATATCTCCATATTGATTTTGTCCCGATCGATCTGGAAAAAGATAAAGACACATGAATTGTTATGAATACTATTCATCATTCTATTTTTAATTTTACTCTTTAATAAATATATTTTTTAAATTAAAAAAATTATTTTATTATTTTTATTTTTTAAGAAATCGTTTTGATAAATTTAATTATTTCATTTATTTAATTTTATTAAATTAATTATTTTTAAACTAAAATAAGTATTTTTAATAAATAAATTATCTATAAAATAAATAAAAAATTATCTATAATAAAATGTATTCGTTTTCAATAGTTCATATGAAAATGGATGTTTTAGTAATTAAATTTTGCATGATAAGTGAAATTTTACATGATAAGTTTAAGCAAAATTGAATTCCGAAGAAAGAAATTCCATTGATGGTACAATATTCGTAGTTTACTGATGGTGGTCGTCCTCTATTCCTCTAGCGATGTGGTGCTCCCAAGCTTAGGTGATGCTTTGCTGAGGTTGCATGTCTTGATCAAAAGGTTGTCGTCGTAGCTAGCTAAGGTTGTGGTGCCCCGAAGGTCGTGCGATGCTTCATTGTGGTTGTGGTGTGTTGGTTCGAAGATTGTTTGTTGTGGTGTGATTTGTTGTCTCATTATTTGATGTTATTTTCCTTATTTATTGTATTCTAACTACATCTTTTGTCAGGTTTTACAGAGAGGATTTCACTAGGGAGAACAACACTAATGAGATCTGAGCTTAACCACATAAGACATTAACACCACTCTCAACCCAAAACCTTAAGACAATAGGTTTATGGGTCTTGATTCTTATATAGTGCTCTACTTTCTCAATTCTGGTCAATATATATTCCACAAATATTGAATAAATGACATTAAAATGAATTCCACAAATATTAAAATCAAAGTACTGATTAAACCAATATATTTTATATTATGTATGATATAAGAAACCTAAAGTACAAGGTTTTTTTTTTTTTTAAAGCACACATCTTTAAGTTTGTCTTTCACCTATCTTTAAAGTGGTTCATGTTATTTCTTTTAAGGCAATTTGTTATGCATCAAGGAGGTGACTTGGGCTAGAAAACCTAAATTATGAAAAATGTTAAATTATGTCTTTGGTCTCTTTTTCTGTGGAAAAATATCAGTTTGGTTTTTTTTTTATTATTTGTCTCAATTTGGTCTTTATTTTGAAAAATTTAATACAATCAGGTCTTTTCCATCAGTAATATATTAACAAAGAGGTGTTACATGTAAGTTCGTGGGTTTTTTATTTTATTTTTATTTTTTAATTTATAGAAAAAATAAAAATATGTCACATGTCAAACTAACGATGTGCCATGTGGTAATGATAGTGTGATGTGCCAACAATAATGCCACATGTCACTGTCATACCATGTGTCATTATCTCAGTCTCCCTTTGGTCTTGTATTTTTATTTTTTTTCCAATTTAGTCATAATTTTTTTTAAAATTGAACAATTTTGTCCCTTACCAAATTGAAAAAAAAAATGTATAAATATTAAACAAATATTTTTATTAAAATTGATATTTTTATTGTATATTTTTAACAAAATTAAGTTTATTTAAATTTGCATTTCACATTCAACTTTATTTTAAAAAAATTCAAAATTCAAAATTATTTATTTTAAATTATTATAAAATTGTTTAAAATTATTTTGAATTTTACATTTAAATTTATATAATTGTTATTTTTAAACCAAATCAAACATTTGTATAGAAATTATTAAATTTTATATATTTTGAAAATATACAATTATTTGAAATATAAATTTAAATAAAAAAACAAAATTAAAGTATGATATAATAAAATATTAGTACAAATAAAGTTCAATGTAAAATATAAATTTAAAAAGAATTGAAAATGTTGATAAATTTATTTTATTTTATGAAATGGAATTGATAAATAGGTGTAACATATTTGTTAGTTGAAATTAATTTTGATTTTTTTTTCTATTAACATTACTACCTACTAACAACTTTAAAACAATTTAAAATAAAGTTAAATATAAAATATAAATGTAAGTAAATTTAATCTTATTAAAAATATTTAATAAAAATATTAATTTTAATAAAATTATTTGTATACTCTTTATATAAAAATTAAATTTGATGTTAATTTAAAAAGGAGCGTAATTGTTTTTATAAACCTATAACTCTTCATTGTTTTTAATTGATTTTAAAAAGTAATTACATTCATTTTTTTATATTTCACTTTCACTCCAAAATTTCATTTTTTACATTAATATTCGAGAAAGACATTAATACTTTTTTAGTAAACTCCTCAACTAATAGTGAATTCGAGTGTAAACAAACGTATTTGTGAGTAGTTTTTCTAATGTTCTTAATTTTAATTTACATTTTATATAAAATTTAAATATTAATTATTTTTTATTTAATTGAGCTTTAGTGTCTCTAATTTAGTGTGACAAATTAATTTTGCCCTTATAGTTTTAGTTACTCAATAATTTAGTTATATATTTACTCGATTTCTTTTATAATTTCAATTACTCGATTTGGATCAACAAACATATTTCAAAAATAATTTTTTTTAGTGAAATTATTATTTTTTATTCACTATTTAACAAAAAAAAATATGTTGTTAGTTAAAACTTATTAGAAATTTTTAAAATCTGCATGTTATAAAAAAAATTTAATGTATGTTATATAGTTTTTTCTTATATGATATAGTTTTTTTATGCGTGGTTGTAAATACTTAGTATTTATATTTAACTTTATCAAAATTTGACTCTTTATACAAAAATATAATCATCATAGTTGGGTAAAATATTGTTCAAAAGTCTCCAAGTTACTTAATAGAAATACAAAAAGATAAAATATAATAGAAGCAAGATATGACAAGGCAACAATTTACCTACTAAGTATTCTATTAAAGGAAATTCTGTCATTTGATGATGTTTTCAAGAAGTTATTATATTATGAGTATGAGTAGATTATTTTATGATAGGTATTGAAATAAGATTCCTGTTAGGTGAATATAATATTTTAGTTCAATTTTTAAAGAGCATGAATGTAAGAACATCACTTAATTTGAAGATATGATAAAATTATAATGGTATAATAGCACTTAAAAAATGTGGAGCTAAAGTTCAATGATTTCATATATGTCTTAGCTTACAAACTCATTACCAAAAAAAGTAAGACAAAGGTACCCAATAGTTTATCATCAGACCACTGATACTAGAAATAACAAAGATACATCAGACCACTCATGTGTCTTTTAGTATGTATAAGTTTATTTCGTTAAATTATTTAAGTGTAAATTAAAGAGTATTTTAAACTTAAATTATTATATATTGATGTGAAAATTTTGTTTAAAAGAAGAAAATGTGATGTAAAACAGAAAACAAATAACAATATAAGAATTCTCTTATATCTATAAAGTCCTACACTTTCTTATATCACATTCCTTCATATTTTTATCCTTACCAAAAGAAAGATTCCTTTTAACGAGTCCTTTTGTTTTTTCTCTTTCTCTTTTCATTCTTAATCAAATCACATTAAAAAAAACACACTTTTTCTCTCTAGTCTTTTTCACTCCTCAGAATGAAAGAAAGTGTTAATCAATGAGTCTCAACATGGTTACCAGTTATTTGTTCCCATGTCAATTCGTTTCCATATAAACAAAAGCACGATAATTTTCCCCATAAAATTTTAGGACAATAAATCCTGTGGTTAGGAGAGCAAAAAAATGGTTAGTTTTCATCCCCAAACCACCGATGACACTGACATATCACGAGATGAACAGCAAATTCTGTTAGTCCATAAAGATTTAGTTGTCGCACACCGATTTCCAATCAATACAAAACAATTTAGGAACTTTATATTATTACTCTACTCTACACATCATCATACTCAACAACTCCAAAAAAAATAAACTTACTGCATAATAAAATAAGAATCAAAATTCAGAATCAGAACCAGAAACAAACTCGAATAGGCTTAGCTCAAGGCTCATTTCATGCAGCAAATCCTAGAAGTCAAACTCTACTGTGCTAATCACTTTTGCAGGATGCCTCTGCCACTAACCTAATCAGTTTTTAATCATATTCATACCCAAAAGAACAAAATGCTTAAACTAAAGCCATATCCTCTCCTTTATGCAAACTTAGCATAACAATGCATTATTAGAATATAATGGGAAACCAGAGTGGGGACTTTCAATTGTTTTTACCACAAATTTATCCCTTTGGACTTTTCTTGATCCAACCACACTTTTCCTTTTACTTCTTTGTCCACCCTCACTTGTAGTGGGGTGAAGTACAACATGGCTTTGCACTGCATAGACACTGATGATGATGAATGAATCTGTCCTCCCCCATTTGAGGGTCCAAAAGAATTTCTTTCTCTTTTTTCCCACTTCAGAAAAAAAAAAAAAA
>Ga0214543_1004868_pt1 | contig 25186 bp, 10 predicted proteins | sample CNSS2metaG_FD_160094 | JGI IMG/M metagenome (GOLD analysis project Ga0214543, IMG submission 160094) | Root nodule microbial communities from cowpea collected in UCLA plant growth center, Los Angeles, California, USA - CNSS2 | ecosystem: Host-associated > Plants > Roots > Nodule | place: USA... | reverse complement strand
CCAAGGCTTGAACCCATAACCATGCAATTGCCAAATCAATATCAAACCATCATGCCAATTCATATTTCATGCTAGATATCACAATTCAATTATCATAATATAGAAGAACCTGTTTTCATAGATTTAAATAATAAAACCATAACATCAAAAGTTAGCATACATAGGACTCGAACCCAAGTGCTCTCACACAACCAAAGTACTCTCAACCACTTGAGCTAGTACTTTTCCACATCATACCAACCATAATTTAATGTCATAATTATTACCCCTCCCGTATTTATTAATTAATTATTTATTTAATTAATTAAATTCCACGGGTCTTACAAACCCCGCCCGCCATGATCCATGATGACCTTACTCCATTATCCAGATCCCTGTAATTGAATTATGAACCTGCTTACTAATATTCAGTCATCTACAACCTTCAAACATCAAGCATAAACCTTCAAACGCCAAACATAAAGGATAAAATACAAGTTCCAATAAAAATAAAACCAGTTAGTTTGAATCAAGCTCCTGGCTTCTAGTTAGATTCTGGTATGACAGTATCTACAACCTTCAAATGCCAAGTTCACTAACCTATGAATATCAGTAAATATAATAGGAGACAAACATAGTTAAAAAAAAGAAATCAATCAAAGTTAATAGTTAAGAAAACAAAATAACTTCCACTCAGGTCTAACACTTACAGATGGTGGGCTTAATTTTTAAAATCACTACATCATTGAATCATTGTAAATGATAACACAATCAAAAGGTAAGATCCAACCGTTGTTGTTACAGATGATGGGCTCAATTTTTTAAATTACTCCATCATTGACTCATTGTAAATAATAACAAAATCAGATGGAGTGACGACCAAATAACAATCTTGGAAAACCACAAACCAAGTCTTCCTTACACCACTTATTCTTAAGATAGGAATGCATTGATCCCTATGTGATAAAAATTAGAAAAGGCAAATGATTTTATTTCTCTGCACACACTCACAAGAGTGAACTGTGAACCTGTAGAGCTTCAATAAATCAAATTTTGAATCTTATAAATACACACACACACACACACACACTCATACACATATAGTAAACAAACTCAGGTCATGAACAATAAGCCCAACAAAAAAAAGACGAACAGGGAGAGAAATAACAAAAAAAAACCCTAAAACGATAGAGAGAGGATGAAGATAGAAACTCTCACTTACCCAAGAGACCGAATAGGATACACAATGAGAGATGTGGAATGAAAAAAAAAAAGAATCGATGAATGTGCATGTGGGTGTGTTCCTTACGAGGAAGAAAGACAAAACCCTAACCCTTCTTTTTCACTAAATTTCTGCATCAGCCAATGTTCCAAGGTGCCTCCGATGGAAAAGAAAAAGCGAAGAACCTTGTCCCAACAAACAAAGACTTGAGGATATTTCAATGGTGTGAGATGAGAGACGCTAAGGGGAAACGAATGAAAGAATGAAAAGAGTTGGCTTGAAACTTGAACTACAAATGCCCTCTTTCGCTCTGGACTACACCAATCAATGCAAATGTCACGTCATAGAAGTTAAAAAAATTGAAAACTAAAAATCAAAATGCCACATCTTAGTGACATGTAGGTAGGTTAAAAAGGGGTCAAATTTGGTGAGTTAAACTATCATTACTCAACCAAAGTAGAGGTTACATGGCATCACTGATTACTTTATAACTGATTCGTGGAACCTAGAAAGTCGACTTGTGAGGTAATGTTTCTAAATTATATAACTACAATTTGTATTATTTTCTTTACTTGTTTATGAATAGATTATTAAAATATTTATCTTCATGTTAGGTTCATTTATGTACCTACTCCTTATACAAGCAAAGTTCTTGTTGATGTCTTAGTTCAATATTTGATGGACTGGAATTTAGATCGAAACTTGTCCACTTTGACGATTGATAATTGCCTTATAAATGATGCTATGATTGAGCGAGTTTTAGAGAAGATTTTACCTAGAACTCTTATTTTAGGTGGCCAATTATTTCACATGCATTGTTGTGCTCATATTTTAAATCTGATTGTTAAAGATGGTTTATATATAATCTTTGATGCCATTGAAAAGATTAGAGAAAGTGTTCACTTTTGGACAACAACACCTAAAAGAGAGTAGAAATTTATAAAGACATGTGGTCAAGTGAACATTCCATTTAAGAAACAATTAGTTCTTGATTACGAGACTACGTGGAATTCTACATTTTTTATGCTTCAAGTTGCTACACAATACAAAGATGTATTTCATAGATTGTCACAACGAGATAATCAATATAAAGCTTTACCTAGTGAATATGATTGGATGATGGCAAATGAGATTTGTCAAAGGTTGGAATATTTTATGATGTTACCATTTTATCTACTGGTACTTTGTATCCAACTGTGAATGTCGTTTTCCCAAAAATATATGAAATTAAGTTGGCTTTGATTGAATGACTTTCCTGTCCTAATTCCATTATTCATGAAATGGCTGCAACCATGATTACTAGATTTGATAAGTATTTGAGGGTGATGGAGGTAGGAATTGTATTAGATCCCAAGTACAAAATTGACTAGTTAGATTATTTTTTTCCCTCAAATTTATAGAGAAAATTCTCATTATGAAATTGAGAGGGTAAAATATATTTCTTAAGATTTGGTAAAAGAGTATGCCATTAAAGTCCAGGGTAAAGAATTGGCTGCTTAATCCTAAAGTTCAAACCTAAATGTAGTGGATGTAGGTGTTCTTGGAAGAAAAGAAAGTTGGAGGTCAAATTTTGCAAAACATAAGATTGCAAAGAGAAGTGACACACCAAATTTCAAGTTAGAATTTGATCAGTATTTAGAAGAGGCAATACTTCCTGATTAAGATGCACAATTTGATATCTTAGTGTGGTGGAAAACTAATGAGTTAAAATACCCAACCTTGCAAATGTTGGCGAGAGACATTCTAGCAATTCCAATCTCAATTGTTGCTTCTGAGTCATCATTTAGTAATGGTGGTCGAATTCTTACTCCACATCGCAGTAGATTACTTTCAGATACTATGAAGGCGTTGATGTGTCTCTAAGACTGGTTATGGACTGACATGGAAGGTAATGAAATTAACACTTCTAATTAAATATTTTATTTAAGTGATTGTTAGAAATTTTTAGTGAACTTGTTATGTTTTCAGGCTATTTTAGATTAAAACTAACAACATGAAACTTTATACAATGTATCAAGATGTGACACTACAACAATGTGTAGTTTAGACCACACAAAATTAGATAACGGTTAAATAAATGCAGCCTAAACATATAATAAACAACATTTTTATAAATATTGTATAAATATCGTGAAAGTCCATGATTATATAACTGTTGCTTTAAATTATGGGGGCAAAACCAGTAAAAATGTGGTTTAAAAATATAGGTAAGGTCTAAAATCAACCTGAAAAACTGTTGTCTATTGTGAGAATTTTAAACAACAGTTTTAAAAGTATTGTCGTACTAAAAACCATTGTCTATTACCTATAGCTACACTCACCTATACCACATCTAAGAAATTGTGGTCTAATCTTTAGACCACGGTTTTTATAATTTATATAACAATTTTATGTTGTTGTCTAAAGTGATTTTTGTTGTAGTGTGGACATGAATGAAGTTAGTGATTTCTTTAATATTTCATTCAAAAATAAATGATAAAATCAAATTTTTAGTGATTTTTTATTTGTTTATTTTTCAGAAATCAATTAGAGAAAGTAAGCTTGTTGATCCTAACACCAATTAAATCATTTCTATTGTGTTGAACATCATTTTATATTTACTTGTATAATTATTTGGGTTGTATGAACTTGAGTTTATTTGAACTTTATTTGAAATTTAAGACAATAATGTATTTTAATCTACTTGAATTTATGGTTTAAATATTTGTTTATTACATATTTTTTGTAAATATCTATGGGTACCGCGAATATCTGCGGATATTGAAAAAATAGACGGGTATCCGCATAATGGATACCCGTACGGATATGGGACGAATATTTATCGAGCGGGTAAGGTACAAGGGACCTACTACTCGTATTCTACCCGCCCTGTTGACATCTATGATGTTAATATTGATAAATTCACGTGTTATATAAATATTTTATTTATTTTGAATTATATATTATTTTACTTTTTCCATTTAACTTGTTTTCAATTGTTATCCTTTTCATTTATTTATATTTATTTTATTTTATTTATTTCTAGTCATGTATTGATCTTATTTATTTATTTTATTTTATTTATCTCCAGTTACATATTGGTCCTTCTTATTTATTTTATTTACCTCTAGTTACACATTGGTCTTATTTATTTTTTCAATTTAAATTACCTTTAGTTACAACATGTCCTGTTTATTTACTTAATCTTATTTATCTCCAATTACACATTGGTTTTGTTTATTTATTTTATTTAATTTTATCTTCAATTACATCTCGGTCATACTTAATTATGTCTTTTAATTTATCTCCAATTATGTACTGATTCTATTTATTTATTTCTAGTTACACATAGCTCCTATTTATTTTTATTCCATTTATCTTTAGTTATGCATTCATCCTTTATATTAATTTATATTTTTGTTATTTATTTGTTTATAATATTCTAATCATATATAATTCTTTATTTAAAGTTCTTGTTTGATTCTTATTTTATTTTGTATTCTTTAAAACATTATTATTTTAATTGTAAATATTATTTTATTCGGTGAACTTAGATAAAAGAAAGTTACATATATGTTTTATTGTTATTGTATACTCTTTGTGTTTGTTTGGACGATGTATGTATTATTGGTGAAAGATGACATAACTTGATAGTCATCACATTTTATGATCTTTGAGCATACCTAAGAGTATGTTAGTTAAGAAAGAGTCTTAAGTCTGATTTCAGTGAGATGAGATCAAACCAATGTCAAAGTGTTTGTATTTGGGAAGTCATAGTTTGGTACACTACGAGATGAAAGACATGGACCACGGTGGGGTCTAAGTAGGTGAATATCTAGTTAGTTCAGAATATCGCCCTGAACTAGGATGTTCATAGGCCAAACTTTAGACTATCTCGACATCGCCAATGTTAGGTAGTGAGTATATGTCTCTTTTGTTGGCTGATAAATGACTAATATTCTCGAGAAATAAATAATTATGACTGTACCAATGTTTTTATGAGAAATACTCAACTACCTAATCACTTTCCTAAAGTAAATTTTGATGTTCATATCATATGTCTAATAAAATGAGATTGAGTCTTTTGGTTGTAGGTCCAATTCTAGGCCCTTAGTGTCTAAGTTGTTGGATTTGGATGAAGTTCATAAGATGACAATGGTGTTGATATGATGACTAAGGCTCTACCAAGGAAGAAGTTTGAAGCTTGTTGTGAGATAGTCAGATTAGTGGTCACCTCCATATAGTTGTGAATGGGATGATGTGTTGGATTGATTCCCAACTATGTGTCTAAAATGTCCAACCTAGTCAAGCCCATTTTGTCTCACTATTTAACCTAAGTGGATAGGGTCTTTTAGGTCAAGAGAGTGTGTGTAAGTCATAGTCTTTGGAGGAGAGAAAAGAGAGAAAATTTGTTGGCATATTTACTAAGATGCTTCAATAAAATGATTTAACTCTCTTATACCCATATTTGATCTTAGTAAAGCTTGATTTACTAGCTTGTGACTGAAGAATTTTACTTCTCACATTGAGAGGTTTTTTCATGTTAAAAATATTGATGTTAACTATTGCAATTATTGTGGCCTTTTCCATTGTTTTTTATCATGATAGATTATTGCAAAATTGGGGAAATTATTTTTGTTCCATACTTTGATATTTTTTGGCTATTGTTATTGTTTTTCCATCATTATACCAATGCTTTGTGAAACATTCCTATTGGAAATTACTTATTTAAAATAAATAATCAAGAAAATAAATTCAACATCAAACTGTTATTAATCCCAAACACAGGAAATATTCATAAATTATTCCAACCGTCGAAGGTTAATTAAAGCTATAAAAACATTCTTATTACAATTTTCAAAAACCAATAAAATAATAGAATTTATAAATAGTTCCTAGCTCGAATCCCAAGCTAGCCCCTCTCTCCATCTCAGGTGTTAGCAGCTTTACCTGTATCATCAACTGCTCCCGTGTAAATAATTACACGATCATCGCCAAGCACAAACATAAATGGTAAGCTCAAAAGAATATAAGAAACATATCAATTAAATAATATAAATACACCCAAATATATTATCATAGCTAGACCATGGTCAAATACTTAATACCCCCCAAGTTTTTTCAACCTCCAATTCAACAACAAAGTTAGCCATGGACTTAGGATTTATGATGCTCACACGAACCTGCCCGCTCGTGGTCCTGCGCCTACGAACCTCCCCGCTCGTAGTCCTACTCTTCGGACCTGCCCGCCCGTAGTCCAACACATGTGATCCACCAACTACATACCTCCCCGCACGCAGCATCTCTTAACTATGAGCACGGAACATACGAACCTACCTCGCTCGTATCCCCACAGGAGAGTAATTGAGTATGAACCTCCCCGCTCATATCATCACATGTTAACCATCATCCATGAACCTACCCACTCATGACACATCATCTCCTGATCCACGTTCGCATCAATGCGTACTACACACACAAACTGCACTAAACTCGCTTGGGCTAGAAGACTTAGCTTGAGCGACCAGGCCTGTCTTGCTTAAGCTAATCTTTCTTGCCTGAGCGAGTGTGCTACAGTAGCTTACTTGTGAAGCCTCGCTTAGGCGAGCCTATCTCGCTTGGGCGAGCCCTCCCTTCGCCTAAGGCCAACACTCTCGCCTAGGCGACAAGTCAAGCTTAATACAAAACTTCACACGAGTTCTCGCTTAAGCGAGAACCTCTCGCCTAAGCGAGATGCCCATTCAAGCCTCACAACCCTCGATTTCTCGCTTAGGCGAGATACACTCGCTTGAGCGAGATAAGATGTCACCCAAAAACCACAAGCCTCTGCCTGAGCGAGTGGCTCGAGCAGAGTCAGGGTGAAAACTCTGTAACTTTCGCCTAGGCGAGCCTGGCTCGCCTGAGTGAGATTAGCATATAGGTTCCTTGTTTACGCACACACAATCACACATATATTAAGGATTGCTCGTTGTTCCTTCATATTATCTAACTTATCAATAATTTATCATAATCTAATTAAAAATTGAGAAACATTATTACTAAATAATCATATATATGATAATTAAGCAACAATTAAAAATTAATTATGAAAAAAATATGCAGTACATTATATTTATGAAAAATGAATATAAAAAAATCATGAGATAAAAAACTAATACTAACTATTAAATTAATATTTAATTATTAACTTAGGAGAAATAAGAACAAGATCATAATTAATGTCTAAGATTATTTTTATTTAAAAACAATAAAACAAGGTGACAATGAGAGATGAATTCAAGTGATAAAAAACTCAAAAATCAAAAAAGTATTTTTTTTATATTTAATTTTATATTTTATTAATTATTTATATTTTATAAAAAATAAAAATACCTATTAAATTCCCAACAATTTTTAATATTTTCAATATACTACATATAATTTAAAAATTTTTAAAAATTGGAACCGGCGCCCATTGCCCTCTTATATTCCGCCCGTGCTTGTGATATTTTATCATCTACCTTAACTAGCTTGTAGAACTTTTCCACAAGAAACAAGAAGATAAACTAATCTAGTTTTAGGGATTTAGATTTTAAGAGAAGAAAAAAAAGTTTCAAAGGAGAAAGATCGAAGAAGAATGAACCAAGTTTGATTTAGTTATTATATTTTTGGCAAGGATAATATGAACATATTTTTGATAAGGATAATATTATAATTAACACATTTTAAAATTTATTTTTATTTGAAAAATCTTATAAAATTTTGATAACAGGATTCTGTTTTAATTTAATCTTATAGAATCTAGCATTCTATTTTCACAGTTAAGATTAATAAGATTAATTATTCTCTTATCCATCTCCCATATCTGTCTATCCGAGTCTCTATAATTTCTTCTCTGAATAAAATAACATATTCATCTGTTCTGGGAGATTTGTTCGGAGGGAGTTTGGAATCATCGAAAAATTTATATACTTCTATAATATTCATACGTAAACCAATTTAAAACAATTTAAAGATTATATTATTTTCGACTCAAATACAACAAAATTAAATTTCTTATATTTACCTCTAACACGTTGCTACTTCAGCCAAAGCCAGAGTAGAAAGAAACTACCCAATTTCAAGTCCTGGCACGTCATCTATTACATCTATTACAGTTATCCAAATTGTTAAAGAATTTCTAAAAAGAGGAAAATAATTTGGCATGATTTACCATTAAATTAATGAATTGAGCAAGAGGAAACAAATGCCGAGTTTAAATATGGCAGTGTCGGAGAGAGAGATAAAAGGTTCTTGGAGTCCACGAAATAGGACTGCAAAATAGGGAGGGTTTTAGGTTTGGACAACGCAAATGGGAACCACACCAGTGCCGCCAATAGTTAAGAACTCACCGTCACCACCACCATACAAAACAACAATATTTCAACCATTCTATTCTTTTCCCACTAAAATATGAAAACAGAATATCTTCTACTTCTTTCTTTAACGGAAAAATAACAGAGCTTTCCAATTATCTTTTTTCTGTTGGTTTTTAAAAAATAAAATGCCTCTTTTTTAATAGAAAATACCAAAAGATATTTAGAATATTAGAAAATCAAATTGAAGGGTGTTTTTTTGGCTCCATATATCTGATTAGCAAGTTTAACAAAAAAATAAAAAGAGAAGAAAGAAAGTGGAAAGTCTGAACACGCGCTCTCCCACCGTATATATTTATTTTTGTATTGTCAATTGTGCGTCTTCTCTCTCACTCTCCTAAACCCCTCTTGGTGTCTCTCTCTATTCCTCTCTTTCTCGCTCTAAAACCTTGAATTCCAAAGCAATATTGGTACGTAATACGCTTTCTACTTCAACGGAACCGAATGATTCATTGCGTGGAGGTCCAGGTCTCGTAGAATTTCTGGCAAATTCTAGCACATTGGTAAGCTTCCAAACTTTTGCAAGCGTTTCATGTTGATCTGACTTTTCTATTCGATTTTTCTTTAACGGTCTGCTCTTTGTTGCCGGTTTCAGAGGCTGATTGGGAGACATACCTCACATGTGTTTTGCTTCATCTGCACAACTGTGCCTTTAGTTTTTTCTTTTTTCTGGTCAGAATGGAATCGGTATTTTATGCGTTTGGGTTTTGTTTTGGTTTACCCTAATAACTATACTGTACGGTGTTTGTGGAATTAGGGTTCCGTGAGAAATGAGAGAGGGGCTGAGATCGCGGGCGCGTTTGGGGACGGTTTCTGGAGGCGAAGAAGTTGTTCACAAGAAAAAGGTTGTTGTGAAGAGCGAGGCTGTTGATAAGGGTGGTGAGGGTTTGGAGGTGCAGAACTCAACGATTGAGAAGAAGGGTGAAGTTGCACTTGATGTTAAAGAAGAATGTGGCTTTGATTTGAATGTGAGTGCAAGTGGTGAGGTTGACTTGGAAGAGAATGAGAGTGGTAAGGGTTGTTTTAGTGGTGGGGGTGATACTGTAGTAGTTGAGGTAGATAAGAAGGCAAAGAAGGAGCAAGGTTCAAATAATGAAGTACTGGTTGGGGGTCGAGTGTTGCGCTCAAGGTCTAAGGGGGTGAAGGATAGAAGAGTGTATTATGGAGAGAGTGAGGATGCTGTTTCTGAGAGTGATAGAGAATGTAGTGGGGTTGAGACGGTGAAAGTTAAGACGGAATGTGAAGAAGCTGGTGAATTTTTGGCTGATAGTTATGAGAATGAAAAAGCTAAGGTGAAGAAGGCAGAGAATGGCACAGGGAATTTGAAACGAAAGCGTGGGAGGCCTCCCAAAATAAAGTTGAAAGTGGAAGATCAACCAGTTCATCAGTCGCCACGTAAGCGTGGAAGACCCCCTCTTGCCAGCAAACAAAACCATGTGGTGGTGCATAATAGAAAAGAAAAGGTTGTCCTTCGAAAAGATAAAAAGAGTTTAACTATGAGACGTGATGCTAATGTGAATGCAATTGATGATGCGGATTCAAGGAAATCTGCTGGGGTTGAGTTAGAAAAGAAGGAAGTCTCTTCTGTCAAGAAGTCTAAATTCACTAAGGCTTTGGAAACTGGGAACAATGTGGTGGCCTCACCAGTAAGATCAAATACTGATAATGCACTTGTCTCCGAGAAAAGTGGAAGAAATAGAGTTAAGCAGTTAGTGAGGGATCAAATAAAGGAAATTCTCTCAGCTGCCGGCTGGACAGTTGACTATAGACCTAGGAATGGTAGAGAGTACCATGATGCAGTTTATGTTAGTCTGGACGGACACACGCACTGGTCAATCACCTTGGCCTACAAAAGGCTTAAAGAGTATTATGAAGCTGGTAATGGTGAAGGTAAGGCATATGGGCCGGGCTTCAAATTTACACCAATAGCAGCTGAGGATTTCCAAATACTCACTAAGGTAATTAAAAAGCAAAGACAAGGGAAGGTTAAATCTGTAAAGAAAGGGGGAAAGGGTGGGAATAAAAACAAAGGAAGGTCAGGTTCTGGTGCAGCCGTGGGTAAGTCAGTGAAGAGGAAAATGAAAAGGAAACGGTCACCTGGAGACACAGATTCTATATCACCGAACAGGATGCCAGTTCTTGTGAGGGATCATAAGCGACACAAAACACAACATAAGCTGCGAAGTGGTCCATTGGTTCGTAATGCTAAGGAGATAGATTCAGAAACTGAGGGATATGTACTGTACAGTGGAAAAAGAACTTTGTTTGCCTGGATGATTGATTTGGGCACAGTCCTTCTAAATGCGAAGGTTCATTATAAGGCACCCGAAGATAAAAGTGCAGCATTGGATGGTAAGATCACAGGAGATGGCATTCATTGTGGCTGCTGTGATAAAGTCATTACAATTTCAGAATTTGAAGTTCATGCAGGAAGAAAATTTGGTGATCCCCTTCAAAATATATATGTGGAGGAAGGAAAGTCTCTTTTACAGTGTTTGCTAGATTCGTGGAATAAGCAAGATGAATCTGAACGTCAGGGTTTTCATTTTGTTGATGTTGCGGGTGAGGATCCGAATGATGATACTTGTGGGGTCTGTGGAGATGGTGGAGACTTGATATGTTGTGATGGTTGCCCGTCAACATTCCATCAAGACTGCTTGGATATACAAGTATGACGTTCATTGTCATTTTAAAGTGATCTTTATATAATTAATCTAAGTAGATATGTTTCATTGTGAATTTCTTATTAGGATAGATAACGCAGTGTATTATGCATTATCCAGCTGTCACATATCAGATAAATGACTTGATTTTATGCTAATTAGGTCTAGGTGTAATTTTTATTGCATTTCTGGGCACTAGTGTGTTTTCTATCTTTTTACTTAAAATTGTCGTGTTTTTTTTTTTTTTGAATTCCAAAGCTGATCGGATCAGCATGTTTTGACAGATAACACCGTGGTTCCCAGTCACTTATATTGGTTGGTTGTGGCTTAGATGGTTGGTTCACTACCTAGAAAACTTAAGTATCGTCTACTGAAGATAAATATTTATTATTAGAAAATTTGAGATGGATATGCCTGTAACATTTTGTAAGAAATAATGGGAAATTCTTATTGTTGTTTCTGTATCTTTAGTTTTCAGATGTATCAATGTCATTTCTGCATATGGAAAATAGTGTAGTGGGAAGTAAATGATCTTTTTTTTTGCGTCTTGCAGAAGTTTCCATCTGGTGATTGGCACTGCATTTATTGCTGTTGCAAATTTTGTGGGTCAGTTAATGGATGCTCAGACCAAAAGGATAGTGATGATGATCTTACTGTGTCAAAATTACTCACGTGCCGACTATGTGAGCAAAAATGTACGTCCTATACATACATATAATCTTTTGTTCAGCAGATACACGTTTTTCTCAATTGGTGTAGCAGTAGCTTTTCCTTGATTGAAATGAATATAATTTTTCTTGACTTTCGTAGATCACAGATCCTGCATTGAGGCAAATGATTGCAATACTATTGATTACAATGATGTGATCTTTTGTGGAAACAGATGTCAAGAGGTATGAACTGTTTTTCATGTTCTTTAATCTTGATTGCTGCTTGTAATTAGTTGATGCTTGATTATTTGGTGTAGTAAATTGAATTGTATCAAGTTTGAGTTGCAATATTTATTGGTAACTGTACAATGATTTGTTGCTTCCTGGTTCATTGTTTTTGTTGCTAAATGTGGAGAATATTTTATTGTCATTGTAAACAAACTAATTTTATTTTTTCATTTTGTCCTCTAGTTATCTGAGAGACTTGAAATGCTCCTAGGGGTTAGACATGAAATTGAAGATGGGTATGCTTGGACTTTTATTAGGCGGTCAGATGTTGGCATTGATGATTCTCAGAAAAAACCTCAGATGGTTGAATGTAATTCTAAGCTCGCTGTGGCGTTATCAATAATGGATGAGTGCTTCATGCCGTATATTGATCATAGAAGTGGGGTGAATCTGATCCACAGTATTCTGTATAACCGTGGGTAAGGTCATCCTGCCTCTTCTGTTCACATTCTTTTAACCACTTTTCTTCTTTGTAATGCCTTGTTGGTTATACCGACAACTTCTTTTTTGTGCATGTAATTGATTAAAATATTGTGTTATATGGGGTCCGAGTTTTTCAATAAAAAGGGTATGTGAATTAAAAAGTTATCACATAATTTGTGAATGAAAGTTCGGGAATATTCTGTTGAAACTAAATTATGACATATATACGAAGTTTCAAAATACTTATCATTTAATTGACGTGCTTTTATACCTCTGTCCTCGTCCAAAATATTCTTTTTCTTGATGTTAGTGATTGCATTCAATCCGAGGCAACAAATGTGTCTAATGAATTTATATCCTAATGTGCAGCCAATTATCATAAGCTGATGGCTGTCTTGTAGTGGCTGCATTCACGTGTAGAAATTCAGCAAAGATTATAACCTCATATTTTTAATATTTTATATTTGTGAAGTATACATATGTATGATTCCTAGTCATTGAATTGGAAAAATACGTAATTGGAATCTACTGAATATTCCCCTTTATGGAAATTCATGTTCAGTTAGACATGATCCCTTTCTAACATTCATTGAGTAGATGTGATGAACTGGGAGATTTATATTTGTTGATGTTTTATCCTCTAGATAGATTGCTTTAACAGCCTACACGTTGGTGTCCTCTTCCTGAAAGAGTGGGTTTATAAGTTATAACCGCAATGGTTTTTGTGGGTTTTGGATATCCTTACAAACTCTTAATGGACAATGTGTACTGTGCAATGCTGATACCTAGCTAGGTTTACACTTGTTCTGCAAACTTGTGTAATTGATCAATGATTGCAATTGGTAGACCACAAATAACTACATAAGTTACATTAGTAATCTCTAGATTCAGGTTAAGCAATTGAATCCATGTCAAGGTTATTTCTATAAAATCCATTCAATGCTCATTTTTAACAATTATACATGTCAGTTTCATAATATATGAAATTTCTCATACACAGTAATATCTTATTAGTAAACTTTCAGAAAATATATTTTCTTTTTTGAATTTTCTTCACAGTTGCTACATTTATATTTAAGTAAATAAACAACGGTGACCTAATTTCATGTATCTAGAACATTGATATTGTATTTGAATGGATTGGTATGATTCTAGGACTGTGCATGATGCTAGTAACAACATAAAGCATTTATCTTGTCAGGTCAAACTTCAATCGTCTGAACTATAGTGGATTTGTTACTGCAATTCTAGAGAGAGGTGATGAGATGATTTGTGCTGCATCTATCAGGTAAATGTCTACTAATTTTGATATTTGCTTACACTTGATTTCCTTAGCAGTCAATAATTAACATAATTGCAGCCTGAAGACTGCTTATGGAATTCTGTGGCTAAACAATGATTTAATACTTTCTGTTGGTATTGGACTGCAAACAGTTGGGTTCAATGTTTTTTGGCACTTTGCAAATTTGGGGCATATTCTTTTTACTCAAAAAATTGTGATATTGGTATCTCACCAGGATATTATCGATGTTTACCTTTTTTATGATGCGTGAACACTCCTAACATACCCTTGATATAATGCTAGTGCTTAATCGAAGCACACATGTATCAAAGTATGAGTTAGTTAATATGAAATATCAACACAACTTGTACCTTTATTAAAATACTTCTGTTATGATTTAATTACTTTATTGTTGTTTTCATCATACTGTTGTATATAATAAATTGACGCGGTCTTGTCCTAGATTTTAGAAAGTTGGCCATGCTGCACGTCCATATCCATGTGACAGCCAGCAGTTAGCTATTTGGGTCTACCTTTCCAGAACTTTCATTTTCATGGCATAAACTTTCCGTTTGTAGAATATTTAACTTGTGTGATTATTTGATGTAATCCGTGGGGCTGTCTTTTTCTTCTGTGATAAGAGATAATCATTAACTCTGTTCTTTATTTTCTTCCATATACCTAAACAATTCCTTTTGCATAGATTTTCTACCGACTCCCTTCCTACCTGGTGAAAAATTCTAACAATGTTTCATCTTAATTCATCAAATAGGATCCATGGAAACCAACTAGCAGAGATGCCATTTATTGGAACCCGCTATATGTACAGGCGACAAGGAATGTGCCGCAGGCTTCTAAACGCCATTGAATTGGTAAATTTATTGTCTCATTAGTTTTTGTTGCCAAAACCTTCTTGTTTTTCTTTTTTAGAAATCTGTCTTCTGTTATGGCCTATAATTTGTTACTTTTTTTCCCTGACGTTACTCTGCCACATCTTCTGTAAAAGACTAGTAAAAGATGTATGATCCGTGTTCCATATTATCTGAAGGGTGGGGTACTACTGTCTTAGGCTATTTGGTAGATGAACATCTGATATTGGACACAGGGTTTGCTTAATACCTTTTTTTTTTATGGATTTGAAAGTTTTAGAGCAACATCGGAACATGGGATTTGTTACTGGAAAGTAAAGAAAATGAAAGTAGGTTTTACTGTGCTTACATCTTCATCTTAATTTATTATATGCATGCACAACAATGAACAGTGTCTTGGATGACACTGAATCTTAAAAGTAAAGTACTGTTAACTAGTCAGTAAATATAAGTTTATCCCCTTATATTAACTGTTTGGCAAAACAGTAGAAATTTCTTTTAATTGGGTGTCAAAAGAGGTATTAGTTTTAGCATAGGAAAGAATCATGTTGCACTTTGATAGATGCTTTTGTGGTCTGACACGATTTTCTCCTCAGATTTTTCTCATTTTATTTCTTTTGTCTTCCATTTTACTGAGATCAAAAGTTCTTTTCTCCTACTACCAGGGACTCAGCTCTTTAAATGTTGAGTTATTGGTGATACCAGCTATCTCAGAGCTCAGAGAAACTTGGACTTCTGTTTTTGGGTTTGAGCCACTTGAATCAACAATCAAGCAAACAGTACATAATACAAATCTATTGGTATTTCCTCATGTAGATATGTTACAGAAGAAGATATCAAAACATGATATGGCTAGTCATAATCCAATCCCTTCAGAAGGTACATTTGCATTTGCCTATACACTTTTTCCTTTTATTATAGTTTATTATGCTTGGTGACAAATGTACATGCTATCTGTCTTTGAAAATTTGAACTTGATTTTTATCCAATACTATTTATTGTAGCTGTCAATCAAATAGCATATAATTGCAATGGTGCGGGCTCATCTGGATCTGATTTGATCAATTATATTGAGATTCCTCCCTGCCCTAATACATGCCAAATAAATGACGAAGCCACATCTAATGAATCTGATTGTCATCTCCCTGAGGGTTCAGTGAATAATGTACCTGCCGTTGCTAGCAACATTAATGGTTGTAGACAATCTACTAAAGATGACACATGTGAAGTTGTTTGTCACACAGGTGATGAGAATCCAGTGATGGACAACACTAAAAAAAATGTTTGCGAAGATGTGACTGATACTAGTGGCGTAGCTGGAGATGGCCAGTTGAACACCACATCTTGTATTAACACTGAGGCTACAAAAGTACAGTGTGTTAATGTTTCGTTGGAGGTTACTGAAAACTTACCTAATCATGTTGCAGTATCAAATGAAGTTTTGTCAAATAACAAAAGTGCGGAAGACTCGGAACCCTGCGGTACAGAAAGTATTACAAGGGATTCAAAACTTTCTGCTGACTCTATTCACCAGGATTCATCTATTGTTTCTGACAGTTGTAAACTGAGAAGTGACACTGATTGTGGTCAACAGAACATCATAGGAACAGAAGAAAAACGTGGTGAATTTATTAGTGTTTGTGGTTCTAATGGTAGACCCAATGGTGATTGTGCCTCTGGGGAAGGTACTGCCGCCACTAATGAGTTATTGCACCTTCCATCACAGGACATGACCAATAAGAAGCCTTGGGTGAAAGGGTCTTCAGATCTACCTGAGCCTGATTTGCAGGTGGATCAAACAGAAGAGAACAGTGCTCCCTCCCCATGGAGCCCTAACACTGCTTCTGGTTGTGCATCTACTGGCAGTGCTTCTCGTGGTAGTACAGAGGGGATTTTTTTGTCAAACCAAGCCAGTTGATTTGTGCTTCACTTGTAGGTATAAGTAGGTTATATTTGGAGGTATTCACTAACAAAGGGAATCTAGCAATGCAATCTGGGAAGGGTAGTAAAAGCCCTGATCTTTGTACTTATGGACGACACAATGTATGTGTATTTTGAAGTATCTGGCCGATAGAATAGGGTGATCTTAACTTCTAGTAATTCCTGTTTCTCTAAAATCTTAAATTAGGAATGTTAGATTCCCTTCTTCAGTATTCATTTTTTTTTTTAAAAAGAAAACAGATTTAGCAAACTACCATTTATTATGTTTCTCTTGGTTTTGTTTATCTCCACTAAACATTCTCCCTAGAAGAGTCAGAATTCAAGTTGACTGTATAGTACAGATGATATAGTCACCCATGCCATATTATGACAATGTTTCTGGAAGACTTTTAAAATTTAAACATGTTCGTAAAATTTTTATAGATTAGGTTTAAATTGTATATTTTATCTATAAGTTCTTATATTTTATTACTTTTATCTCGAATTTTAAAATGTGATGTTTATCTTTTGAATTTTGAAGTTATTAATATTCTATCCTTTTATTGGCTATTAAATTATTAACATAGTAGCAATGTAATAAATCTTCATTATATTTTTTATACTATGCATTATTTTGCCTTTGGAATATTACTATTTTATCATTTGTTTTAATTTCACCAATTTTAACTCTTTGAATTTTCAAACAACATTGTACTCTTTTGAATTGGGTGTCAATTGTCTAATGTGACAAATGATTAAGTTAAATTTATTTCATCACACCAAACAAATATTAATAGTACATTTTTTAAATAAATTTTAATAAATATTTCTATAACAATAAAAAAGGAATTGTTTGTCATTTTTTATTTTACAATTTTTATCATTTTATCTCTTAAGTCGCTGTTTCTAAATTAAAATAATTATCTGTAATAGAAATTATTTACAAAATAAATAAAAATAATCTACAATAAAATTATAAAAATTACATGTATTTAGTTTTATAATTATTTTTTATGAATAATTTTTATAATTTATTAGAATTCTTTTAATTTAATAATTAGTAAACTAATATGTTTTATTTTTTCTTATATAAAATAAAAAATAATAATATAATTCATGCAATTTTTTCATTGATTATAACTGATTTTTTTACAAAGTAGATATTTAATCAATAGTTAAATAGAATTTTTTGAATTTTTAAAAAAACTTTGAATTTAAATATATTTTTAGTACCTTAATTTCACATAATTGATTTTTTAATCTGTAAGATAGCAATATGATGAATTTAATCATCCAAAACTATACAATTATTTGGTTTAATCTTAAACAATATGCAAAAAATAGTCCTATTTAAATAATATTTATCTTTCTGTCTTCACTTTGTTGGTATTGTTTTTCATATAACAATTGATAATATTTCTAATTATCACTCGTGCTAAATGAATAATCATGATAAGACATGTATTAATTGGACATTTATTTTTTATTTAATTTTATAAATTCTTATTATATTCCTATATTTTGACGAATAGATTAGTTACAGATTATTTTCTCTATATAATAAATTCACTGCCTGAGTAACAGATATTTTGTTCATTAGCTAGATTGTGTTCAAGTGATTATAAGTTTCATTCTGGTAGACAAGGATCTAAATTTTTTTGGAGGAATAAATTCTAGTTTTAAGGGATTAGAATAATGATGGTGTCAAATGGGAAGATTAAGAATATATTCAATCTTTTAATTTAGAATGAAACGATAGAGAACCGGTTTTGAATAGTATTTTATAATATTTATGAAAGTTTGTAACTAGGGGTTGGACAAAAAATTTGGTTCAATGAACGGTTTTACTTTTGGTCTAAACTGATCCAACAAAAATTCATTTCTTCAAATTATATCAATTTTTAAAAAAATTATTATTAAATTGAGAAAAAAAAACTTTTAAAAACTAATTTAATATTTTTAAATGAAAAAATAGACTAAAAAATTAATTTAATTAAAATTTTGTCATCCCCAAAATATTAATAGAAAATTTGTCACTATATATAATCAAGATAAATAATTGAAAATTTTTATTATTTACTTTATTAAAAATTAAATTATGAACCATTAAAACTCACAAATTAGTAAGAGAATTAACACAGGTGTATACCCAAGTTAATCGGTTAGTTTATTTCTGTCATAATTATTATTTTACTATTTTCATTCACATAAATTTTTGGAAAAAGAAAATTGAGATATCAAGTGTCCTAACTTAGGTTTTCGACATTTATGAAATATTATATTAAAATTATTACTATTTAATTTTGTACATCTTTAATTTTGAAAGTTTTGAATTATAAGTTGTCACAACTTTGCATATGTGGAAGATAAAAAGAATAATAAATTATCTCAACTTGCATTTTAAGATATATCATTAAAAGAATGTACTTTTAAAATAGTTTTATTTCCAGTAAATCATATTTTGGTTAATATAAAAATAAAAATAAACTAATAAATTTTAACTAAAATTATAAGATACAATTATTATTTAAAAAAAACATTAAGACATCAAACTGTCACTTGTTGAACTTTTATGTTAAACCAAAATAATGTTTTTATAAAATTTTATCCTCAATAGTATTTATTTTCAGTAAGATAATATAACTTTTATAACATTTATTATGCATTAATATCACTCTAATAAGTTCAAAATATTTTTTTACAAAATAGTATTAATAAATAATTAATAAAAGTCAATATACTGTAAAAAAACAAAGTAAAATTAATAAACTTACTATGATATAGTTGTTTGTAATTAAATAACTAATCGGGCACAATATTTAATATTAATTATATAAATTCGTTATGTATTTGACAATTATACGAATATATTACTTTATTAATATAATACTTATGAAAAAAAAATTCATTTATGCCAAACTCATTTAGTTTTTTTTATTATCTAATCCATCTAAATTTACTTTATTAAATAACTATTTTATTTAAAATTCATTTTATTAAATTTTGATTAAAATTTGATCTATATTTTAATATGAAGTTTAAAAGCTAGTTGAAAAGACAAATTTTCCCAATTCAACAACAAGATGAGTCTGTTTGGGCCGAAAATTATGATAAGTCTGTTTGGACCGAAGGTCTAGAAGGTACGATATGACATCAAATTTGACCAAATTCAGTTGCATCGGTCCTGGTTAAAATTTGATTGCGTCAGTTCAAGCCGAAATTTGGTCGAGTCGAATTCAACCAAAATTTGGTCAAATTGGTCTTGACCAAAATTCAACCATATTTGGTCGAATTCGATCGTGTCTACCTCGGCGACACAAATTTTAGAAATTCAATTTAAATTTATTTTATAAAAAGTAAATTTTGGATTTTGAACTTGATCCAAATATTTGGATCTGAATTTTCGATAAATCCAATCTAGTTCTGCACCAAAAATTGATATGAATCCAAAATCTGATTAAAATTATTTGGATCTAAAATATATATGGATTGGATCTAGGGGTGGGCCAAAAATCTAATTTTCTTGATCCAATCCACTTTTGCTTCGATCCAATCCATTTAAAATCCATTAAAATGGATTTGAATTTCAATCTAATATACATTTCATATATTTTATGGATTGCATATCCATTCTATAAATCAAGATTTTCAAATATGGATTATCCAAAAAATCCAATCCAAATTTTCAATTTAAAATTTTAGTTGGATTAGGCTAAAGGTTAGATGGACTAGGCTAAATTCAGACTCAGACGAGCCTTGCTCAACAACCTGGACGGACCAGGCAGGCCCGACGACCTTAAAGGGTCGGGCGGGCCCGACGACCAAAACGGGTTGGGCGGGCCCGAAAAATCGAACGAGTCGGTCGGGCTCAACAACCCAAAAAATTCGAGTGAGCCGATGACTCGAACGGGCTAGGCAAGTCCGATGAACTGAACGGGCCAGGTGGGCCCGAAGATCCGAATGGGCCATAAAGGCCCGATGATCCAAACATGCAAGGCATGCCCGACGACTCAGACAGGTCATGCCCGATGACTTATACGGACTAGGCAGCCTCGACTACCTTGATGGATCGAGTAGGCCCAACGACCCTGATGGACTGAGTGGGCTCGACGACCCGGACAAGTTGAGTCGGCCCGATGACTCAGACGAACTATGCCATACGACCGTACAGACCAGGCAGGCTTGATGCTCGAAAGGGCTAGCGAGCCTAAAGACCCGAGTGGGTTGGGTTTGGTCGATCCGACGATTCGGACGGGTCGTGCCCGACGACCTATAGGGACTGAGCAGGCCCGAGACCCTGATGGGCCGAGCGAGCTTGATGACCCGAACAAGCTGAGTTGTGTTGGCCTTAAGGACACAAGTTTTAGAAAATTTAATATTTTTGTAAAAATTGAATTCTAGATTTTGAACTTGATCCAAATATTTGGATTAGATTTAAATCTTGATCCAAATATTTGGATATGGATTTAAAAAAAATCCAAAGTAGTTTTGTTGAAAAAAATGAATTTGGATTGAAAATCTAATCCAATTATTTGAATCTAAAATGGATATGGATTGGATCATTAATGCTGTGTTCACTTGGGGGAGAGTAATTGAGGGAGAGTGACTGGATGGGTTTGAGTTGATTTAAGAATGAAATTTGTGTTGTTTTTTTAAGGGATTTAGAAGTGATGGTGAGTAAATTTAGAAGTAATTTTTGTTAAAGTTTATGAAAGATTTGATTGATGTGATAGATTAAAAAATATGTTTTAGTAGCATTAATAATGAGATTACCATTTTGCCCTTAGTTTAATTAGTATTGTAAATTGATCTTTGTGTGACTACATTTAATTTCTTAATTTTTTTAAACACAACAAATGTAAGTAAAACAACCATGGTGGAACAGATCTGCAAACAAGACTCAAAACATGTATCCGATCCACCACACACCGTATCCGATCCACCACACTCGTATCCGATCCAGCCAAAGGAACAAATCCAACTGCAGTGTATCCGATCCAGCACAAATGGGATCGAATCCTCAAACTTGGGGATCAATATGTGGTAGGGGATTGTCATGGTTGCACCTCTCATGGTTGTAGCTTGCAGCGTGACTGTGTTTGCAGCGAAGAGGTGGTAAATGGCACGTGAGAGAGATGAGAGGGTAAATCTGTAATAACACAACTCAATCCTACCAAATCATCGCATAATGCCCGTGATTACAAATTCCATGCTTTCCTGCCATCCTTGCTATGCCATCTTCACAGATACTCTCAAACGAGCACCACTCCTGCTCTCATTTCTTTCTTCGCAAATATACTCTTTTTAAAACAAACACATCATAAAAATCCAATCAATGTCCACCCCTAATTGAATCTTTAAAAATCCAATCCATGACTATTCATGCTTGTAAGGATGAGACTATAAGAAAATGTTCATATAATGCACTTTGTACTTGTGGTAGTATTTTCCAAAGGAGAAAAGAACAATATATTGATAGTTTTTCATTTTTTTGGTATTCATAATTCTATTTACGTGTGATTTATAGATGGAATATGTTTAGAGTGCTAATTTTAGAAAGCTTTAGATTGAATATACTTTCTTATTTCTTTTAGTTGTTTATTGAATGTATAAAGGTTGAAGAAGAAAATGTTTATATAGAATTTCATAATTTTAGAGATGAGAATCATTACACAAATAAGTCATTTTTTTTTCTCTTATAATAAGTTTCAACTTTTCATATTTAAAATTTTATAATGTTTTTATCGCATGGATTTGGTTTAGTTTCTATGTGATCTTTTATGAATTTTCTTTATTTTTTTAATAAATTTTCACGATAAATATCTTTTAGAAATGTCAAAATATATATTTAACATAAATTTTATAAAAAAAAAATGTAAAATTTTAATAAAAAAAAGTAGTTTTCTAAGATTGCATACTTTGGTTTCCCGTAGTTTGCAAATAAATAGTTTAATATTTAAGAATAGAAAAATTGGATAATTATTCTTAATTAATACAGCATGAAATATTTTTGTGTAATTTAATAATCAAATTACTGAACTTTTACTTTTCTATCTTATTTATGGGTGAAATCATTACATGTTAGTAAACTGATATTCAATATAATTTTAAATTTTAAATAATAAAATTTATAAAAACTAAAATTCAATAATAAATTTCACAAAATTATAAATTTAGTGATAAAATATGACATCAAACCTACAAATTACAATTCTTAATCAAGACGAACAGTTCAGTACAAGTAAAATGAAACAATTCTCAAGAACAAAATTTCATTTACCAATCTTTCTAAATAATCTTCAATTTGCGACCCAAACATGCTCTAATTTTTTACGAGGACAAGTCATCCTGTACACATAAAAACTTTATTGTTATATTTTAATTTTATAACTTCGGAAGTATAAACTAAATAATTTAAATCATAATATAGTTAAATGATAAAATTCATTCAAAATATTAAATATCAAACTTAAAATTATACCTTTTCAACTTAAAATTATAAATTTAACTTAAAAATATAATATTTTTTTATAACGTATTATTTGAATTAAAATATGTCTGATAGGTTAATATATCAAAATTTTAAAATATATAGATAAATAAAATGATAAAAAGCATGTATTATAGACGGTAATTTTTATGGAATAAATAAGATTAAATATAATCTTGTGAATAAATAAATACAAACATTTCTTCTTATTTGGTGAATGAATATATTGAGTGAGAGCTAAGTATTGCTTGATATGTTTATTAAATGATTGGAAAATTAATAATTTATTGAGATGAATATTATATATCGCACAAGAGCTAGTTTATTAATTTTAATAGAAAGGATAAACTTGTTAGTGAATTTTATTTGATATTTGAGATAAAAATATCATATATAAAATTATGCAAAAATCAAACACAAGAATGATAGTAAGAAGAAGAACAATATTAATATATTTTTATTGAAATTTTTGGTATTTTCTTATTAAATTATCTCCTACTTTTAAATTATTTGCACTACTTAAGTATTTGATTAATTATTTTTGTTATACTTTTATCATTTATGTTTTCTGTTTTATTTTTATTTAAGTCTTTTTTTTCCTTGTCTTAATTTAAGTTATTTCAAATAGTTCAATTATAATTTATTTAAATTATTTCAAAAACCCACGAAAAATGTATACAACAAATTATCGATAAAATTCAAATCTAATAAAATTCCACGAAAATAAAAGTGTACACTGAACTTTTAAATTTAAACTGCCTTGAACTTATCTTTTGTGTGAAAAGAACTATTTTGGTTCTCGATCTTATATTGTGAATTTGTGATACAGCTTCAGAGCTTATTGATTGTTATCAAAATATAACATTAAAAAAAATTGTAAAACTCATTATGATTTTTTTTTTCATTATTTTCCGTTAGGATTTTTCTTTACTTTTGTTTTTAAATTCCATTTTTTTCAGAGTCTGATTATATATCATAGTAATCAGAAACTGAGATCAATTTTAACAATAATATTTTCAAACCGAATAAATGTTTGTCTACCATGACTATTTTTTATATTTTTCATTTCTTTTTGAATTTGTCATCAATATTTAAGGGTTAGTCAAAAGAAAAACGTTTTTCTTTTAAGGCTTAATAATTGATTTAATTTTTTAATTTATTGCTTTGGTTTATTTTGTTCCTGTATTACTTCTTGGTTCAATCTAGTTCTTCTATCGTCTATTATTTTTTATTTAATTTAGTTTTTTTTTCTTAAATGATCAAATTTTTTCATTTTCGGTTGGAGACCAAATTAATATTTAAACTTAATTATAACTTTTATATATATATATATAAAATGTTAAAATAATTTTTTAAAATTTATACATCAAATCAATCACCTAAACGTAAACGATTTTTTGTATTTAGGAGGAGTGTAAAAAATTAAATAATTTAAGTATTTAGGTGAAGTGATTTGATGTATAAATTATAAAAAAACTATTTTAACATGCATATATAAATTGTAATTAAGCTTAATTACTAATTTGGTCTCAAATTGGAGAAGATAAAATTAGATCATTTTAAAAAATAACGAGGACTAAATTAAACTAAAATATAATAATAGACCAAAATGAAGCAAATTAACAAATTAGAAGATTAAATAACTAATTAAGTCTTCTTTTAACTTGGTTAAGCTTTACTGAATTTTTAATATATTTAAATATTTTGTAAGTATTTAGATTTTAAATACTTCATTTGGTTAAGTTGGAATTTGGACAAAAATAAAGAATTACAAGAGAGAAACTATTTTTATTTTGATAGAACATTAGGAGAGATGATCTGGATGTGAAGTTAACTTGGTTACACTATCTTGATTTTCATGTAGGAATTATGTTTTATTTAAAAATCATTTTGATGTCTGTAATTGAGTGAAATGTTATTGAGTTTTTTTTTTTTTTGTTAATAGAGAAATGTTTGTTTAAATTTCATACTTTAGTTGAGAAGTTGACATTGTAGTGGCTATGTTATGCATGTTATATTGTAGAGTT
>Ga0214543_1004866_pt1 | contig 25187 bp, 14 predicted proteins | sample CNSS2metaG_FD_160094 | JGI IMG/M metagenome (GOLD analysis project Ga0214543, IMG submission 160094) | Root nodule microbial communities from cowpea collected in UCLA plant growth center, Los Angeles, California, USA - CNSS2 | ecosystem: Host-associated > Plants > Roots > Nodule | place: USA... | reverse complement strand
AGATAACTCAAGTACAGATCCAAGAAGAATTGATGGTTGATTCTACCATGATGGATCTTGCTTGATTCAAGGAGCATCAAGTCAAATCTGCACAGCTTAGGTGTTTTCGTTTCTTGTTTTGTTTTTTGTATCTCTGATTACAGTAGCTTTAGTGTTTAAAGTGTGGACCTAGGTGCAATTGTGTGGATGCATTGCTCTTAGGGGGAGTTCTTGATTGTTGAATCAAGTTCTTGGGTTTTGGGGGTTAGAATTACATAAGTGTGCTTGTAATTCTTGGAACCTTTCTGTTTAGTGGAATCCTCCTAAGTGTATTACTTAGGAGAAGACTGGATGTAGATTCGCCTTGAATCGAACCAGTATAAATTGTGTGTCTTGATTCCTTCTTCTCTCTTTTAATCCTTCTTGATTGATTTAAACAGTCCATTAACCCAAAACTGTGTAATTGATTAATTGAGCCTTAAAACCTAAAGATCTTTCCAAGATTCATCTTAAACCAGTAAAAGCACATTAATCAATTCATATCCCCTTGTGGTTAAGGTGATTAGACAGATCTATTTTTAACAACACAATAATAACTAAGATAGAACAATTGAATATGAAAGAGAATATATTGCATAGGAAAATATACATAATGTATGAATTCATTACATCCAATCCTAATGAAAATGGAGATTAACTAGTCCTAATCATCTAGAACATACATATTTGATGAATTCGAACGAGTAGATGGAAGAATTTGTTGTAGTTTCATCCCAAAAGTGCCTTTGACCGAAGTGTCGGGTTTCCCTACGTTTCCACACTAAAGAACTGCCTCATTTTGTTTCATTCTCGACAATTAACCAATCCAAAAACTGTTTGCTCGTTGGGCGAGCCTGATCTCTCGCTGGGTGAAAGGTCCACAAACTCAAGTCCAACTACTTTATCTCACTAGGCGAGACAGACTTCTCGCTGGGCGAGTGGTGAAGCTTTGGCTGAACTAGATGGTCCTAACAAAGAACTTTAAAGTTTTCTCTAATCTTCCACTTTCTGATACAATGACTCAAGAAAAGAAAAAATATTCCTAATTAAACAAAACACATAACACTTATGAACTTCCTGAGAAATAAACACAAAAATACCTAAAATAAAGACAAATAAGAGAGGTTAATAAGCTTAAATACTAATTATTTATCAAGCTTATCATCCAGTCATGATTTTTAGTTATTTCAATCTTCCTTTACAAGTTCCACCAGCAACTACTTAAGTGGACTAGTTTAGTATTGCACCCAAAATTTTCCAAATTGGACTCATAGCAAGTTAAATACATCTCTACAAATTGTTTGACATTTTAGAAAATAAAAATGCAACTTCCACAAAACTAAAAAAATTATGTTCTTACATTCAAGTTAAAGATAATTGAATCAAGAATTCAATGCAAAATAATTGATTAACTATGTAGAAAGTTATGCACCAAATAAGCAACATAGATCAAAGTTGTCAGTATTTACTTTTACACTAAAAACCTATATGAAAACTACAAATTAATACATTTTCACACAAACTAAGATTTTTATAGTGAAAACCAAATCTGAACTAAAAGGAGGAAATTAGAAATAAACAATGCCTAAAAAGAGTGCTACTAACTATGAAAAATACAACAAAATAGGGACTCGTCAGTCAAATTTGAGAATAAAAAAGGTTACCATATTTGAGTGAGGCTTCTCATGGTGGTCTTCACTATACATTGTGGTTTACTAGTCTTGCCTAGTTCAAAAGTTTTGTTAGCAACACAGCGTTGTGCAGTGGCTTGCTCAAGAGTCACATCCATCATTATTGCTTGAAATTCAGCCCTCTCTTGATTAGTCATTTCTATTGTATGAATATATAGATACTCACTCACAATGTTCTTATCATAGTTGATTGTTCTTCCTCTTACCTAGGAAATTCTAGCCTTCTCATTGTATTTTAGTTGATAAGCATTGACATAGAATTCCCTTACAATATCTTCATTGTAGATTGGGGCAGTGGCTACTAAAACTTTCTAGTGAGTATTCTCAATCACAATAACAAATTCTTCAAATACCTTGAGGGGAATTTCTACTCTCCTCTTAGTCAAAATGGACATTTCCTGCAATTGTGCAATCCTGAGTTTTTTGGCCCTAGTTAAAAAGTGTATCTTGTCCCACCTCTCCATTCTTGCTTCTTGAGGAGGCATGTTCCCTTCCTATGATGGTGGGGGTGATTTTGCTCTAGTTGGGACAGGTGATGGTGTCATCCCTTTGGTAGGAGTTGATGGTGGAGTCCTCTCTAGTGTTGAGTCATTAGATTTTTCTACTGCCACAAGACTTGGCTCCTTCTGACGTCTTAAAGGAGTGGTAACATTGCTCTTCCTCTTTCAAGATTGAGGGATCTCATAAATGTGCCTTCTTTTTTGTTCCATCTACAATTAAGAACAACACAATATGTTAAAACATCAATACACTAAAAATAGTTCATCATGATTTTCATTTATCACAATCGCACTCATTTAAGAGTTTAACAGTGCAAAAACAAAATAGTGTGGAATTTTGCTTGCACATTTTTTGTGTTTCTGAAACTACATGATTAATAATCAGCTTTAGGATCAAATATGGACAAGATACATGCAAATGAATCAAACCCAACTTCATTGTACTCATAGATTAGCAATAAATATTCCATTCCAAGATTATGGGTTGATACATGAATGATGCATGCTTAAAAGTCAAGATTTTTGTTCTTTTTTTTTCCTTAAAGTGAAGTTAGGTTTCAATGAAGTGTACAATACATAATCAAAGCAAAAATAATCAATCTATGCATATGCATTGTGAAATCAAGATACGGGTTATTGCGCAAAAGATGGGGCACTAGACCAAACCCTAGTTTTTTTGGCTTAGTGACGTGATAGCAAAAATTTGTAATAAGGAACACTTACTTGGTGAAATGGAGGTGATTTGATACAATACAAACCTATATACTATCTAGAAACCTAAAAGGCAAACTAACAAGTAAAATTAAAAAGGAAAATTGATAAAGAAACTGATCACATAGCTAGCAAGAATTAAATTTTCTCTTTAAGATCCTTCTATCATGATGGGCCTTTACTTTGCTCTTGTAGATCTTGGATGACTCATAAGCCTACAATCTCATTTCTTCCAATTCATTGATGATGACTCCTCCTCCAAGTATCCTATTCGCATGGCTTGAAGAGAAGCATGGAAGGTGCAAAAGTAGTAAAGAGATGGAGGTGATGAAGGTTCGACTATGATGAAATGGAGGTGTAGAAGTGCTTCCAAGAGAGGTTAGGCCAACTTTCAAGGAAGAGTGGCTAGAGGAAACCTAAAGAAGAACTCTAGCCTAAGGAATTCACAAAAGGAAGAGTATTCTTGAATAATTTCAACAAACTTTCTCTACTATATTCATGAATGAATTTAAAAGGGGTATGGTCCTTTATTTATAGGAGCAAAGGATAGGTAGGTGTCTCCAAAAAGATAGGGAAATTCAAACTCTAGAATTTGAAATTTGGAGCCCAAGGAGAGCATGCTTCTAGTTGGGCACATCCTAGGTTAAAAACCCTAATCCATGTCTCTCTCAAAAAGTCCCAACCCATCTAGGCCCAAATTACACTAGTATGCCTAAAATCCAAACAAGGCCTAAGAAAACCCTATACTACATGGCTCGTAATACAAGGCCCAAAATTAACCAATTCTAATATTTACAAATAAAGAGTCTTGGGCCCAGTTTTCACGTTCTCCTTAGCCCATGTGAACATCAACTTGGGCCTACTAAGCCTAGAGGGGGCCTAGTCTTTTTGTATCTGCTTGACCATTACTTTTGTTGTAGGCCCCTTGGCTAGAAGTATGTCATCAATTGAGTTGTAACTAGCATGCTTTAGGTAAAAATTTAAAGCTTTTAAGGCCCAAAGACCTTGTGTTCTAGCTCCACTCGCATATGCTAAGCCTTGTCATACACTAGCTTAAATGGAGTGAATCTAATTGGTGTTTTAAAGTTTTTCTGTAGGCCCAATCTCTCTTAGAGCTTGCAACTATTTTCTCCAAAATTCTCTTAAGCTCTCTATTAGAGACTTCAACTTGGTCATTTGTTTGAGGATGATTTGGAGTTGTGACCTTTTGCTTCTGATTATAATGTTTTAACATCTTTCTCAATTGCGCATTGCAGAAATGACTACCACCATCTTTGATGAGCACTCTTGGAGTTCCAAATCTGCAAAAGATGTTTCCCTTAGGGGACTTGGTTATTGTCCTAGAGTTATCTTTTTTTATCTGTATTTGCTTCTAGCCACTTTGAAACATAGTTCACAACCGCTAAAATATATTCAATGGAATAGAGCATTGACGGAGAGCCAACAAAGTCAATTTCCCAAACATTTCTACCCCAATGACATTCTATAGGAGCTCATGCCTCTTTGAAATTCCTCCGGTTCATTGACATTTGTCACATCTTTTGCAATGCTTATGAAAATCTTTGAAAATGAAGGCCAACAACATCCAATTGGAGAACTTTTACAAATGTTCTCTACCCATTATAGTAGCCTCCATAAGATGAATTATGATAATGCCACAAAAAGTCTTTAATTTGCTCACAAAAATTGCATCTTCTAAGCAAACCATCTGTCCCAATTTTGGACAAGTGATGATCATCCCATATGAACCAACTTTCAACCTTGAGCAACTTCTTTTTCTGGTGCCAATTATACTCCTCTAGAATCATCCTAGCAGCCCTGAAATTTGTCATCTAAGCATACCAAGGTCTTGTTTGTATTGAGAACAATTTTTCATCATAGAATTCTTCAACAATCTATCTTTCCTTATTTGTTACCTCTACATTTGTGAGTCTTGATAGGTGGTCTGCTACATGATTCTCATAACCTTTCTTATCTTTAATTACTAAAACAAATTCTTGCAGTAGTAGAATACACCTGATCGATCTTAGTTTATAATCCATTTTTTTAAGAGATAATTAATTGAAGCATGATCTGTAAAAGTTATGATTATTGATCCAATGAGGTAAGAATGAAACTTCTTGATCCATACAATATTTCAAGAAGTTCCTTGTCATTAGTTACATAATTAATATGAGCCTCATTCATAACCTTATTGGTACAGTGTATAACATGGAATTGTTTGTTCTTTCTTTATCCCATAATAGCTCCAACAACATAGTTACTTGCATCGCACATCATTTTAAAGTTGTAATTCCCGTCAGATGCAATAGTTATGGGTGCTAAGTTCAATTTTTGTTTCAACAAGGAAAAACCATCAAGGCAATCATCATCAAACGAGAAAAATTCTTCATGAAGTATTTGTAAAATTCAGCATGTCCTAAAAAACTCCTAATTCCTTTAACATTTGTTGGAGGATAGAATTTTACTATGATATCCACTCTGCCTAAATCAACTTGGATATCTTTTTCATAAATTTTGTGCCCAAACGCAATATTGTTTTAACCGTAAAATGTCTTCTTCTTTTTTCTAATTAAGAACCAAATTGATTTCTACACATCTTTTTAATCTTAAGATGATGTTTACAAACATAACTTCTACCCTTAACTAAAAAGAATACTTAAATTTATTAGTTATATCGTAAATCTCAGCAAAGTTGTACCACCTTTTTCTATAGAGTCATTTAAGACAAAATTGCGCCATTCATATCCGCTTGTGTGCTTGCTAAATGAGGTGGTTTTGCCATTATAATGTTAATTTTATTTTTATTATATCATCTTAAATCCTGTATAGTCTTTTATTAATTACAATACAAGGAAAACAATATTTAGGTCTTCTTTTGGGTAACTTTCTAATTATTCGTCTGAATCGTGCTGCAAAAGAAATTAGACACTCATGTTAAAGTTTGAAGTGGACAGCTAAGTTCTGCAAACACTGATTAAATTAAAAATCAATAAAAATAGTATTAATATAACTGTGCTATACTTTCTAATACATCTGAATATAAAAGTTTATTATAACTCAACAACGTAATATTTAAAACTATAATTGAATGAAGAAATGAAAGAATGTTCGTGTAGCCTAAGACCTAAACCGCCGGGTGAAAAGTAAAAGCTTTGTGTGGGGGGTTTTAGACGATGGTTGAACAAGCAGAGGTTTTAGGGTCAACGAGAGCTGGCAAGAGATATTTCCTTCCGTTGACACCATTGGCGTTGTAGCTGGCACCGGTGGTGGGGTCCACCAAGAGGTTCCCTGCATAGCCAGGGTAGGCGCCCTTACCGTAAACGCCGGTGCAGGCAGAGGCGGCTTCCAGCGGAGCCTCTTTGGGTCCCTGAAAGTAGCCGTTCCCGAAAGGGTTGGTCACGGTTCCAGCCAAGAGGCTAGCCACGTTGATGACCATGCCGTCGACGCCAACATCGTTGTTGGGCGCAACCAGAGCTGGGTTCTGGGGACCGTATATGGGTTGGTGGAATGGCCACGCGCATTGCCCCGGGCACTGGGTTTCAGAGTTACCCACCCAGATGTAAGCGAACTTGTACCTCTTTCCGTTGACGCGCGCCCCCATGGAGGACCTGTGAGTCCCGCACCTACTGGAGCAGAACCCTTCCACTGCAACGTCAGCGGAGGTGAGAACCACGTTGATGGCGTTTCTCTGTGGACCCTTGGATGCAAGTTTCACGATTTGATCGGTGGTGAGTGATTTACCGAAGGAGTAGTTTTCATCGAGGATTTGGGAACCCAGAGAGAGGGCGAGTTTGGGAGATGGGGTTTGGTAGTATTTTTCGGTGGCTTTCCACCACGTGGCAACGGATGGTTGGGCCGTGAGGGGTTTGGGGGAGGAGAGGGAGGTGATGAAGTCAGTGACGATGGCTTTCTGGGAAGGTTTGAAGTTGCCGTACCAAATGAGGTTGACGGAGATTTTGCCTGTGAGGAGAGGTCCTCTGTGGTATTGGAACTTCAGTTGGGGCTCTGACTCAGTGAGTTTCCTCGCTGAACTGAAACGAAAAATTGAAACAGCCAGAAAAATACATAGGAGAAAGTTTAAGGATGTAAGAGAGGCCATTTGTTTATGTTGTCTGAGAGAGAAGTGAAACGTTGTTGGTGAATTGGTGTGATGGAAGAAGGAAATGTTGGTGGATATATATAGTGGTGGTGTGAGTGGAGTGAGGTGCATGGTTTGATAACGCGTTTGCGATTTGGTAGTGAAATTGAAGGGAATTGATTTGTAGGTATTGATTGACCGAGTGGTGAGGGTGGTGGGGAAACAGAGCATGGCCAGCTAAGGGGAGAGTTGGCGCGGATAATAACAGCACTGGATGGCGACATGAAGACAAATCCCGTGTACCCTTTGAAGAAGGGTAGGGCCCCTTTTATTTGGTTCATGGAAATAAATTATTTATTTATTCCTCAAGAATATGTGCTGGATCTGCTTGCTAATTTGGCACCTTCCCTTTTTCCTTCTATACTTCCAAAACAATTTGACTTCTCCATCTGAATGCATGTTTACTGAGGAAAATATATGTGCTCAACAGGGTGGGATTATAAAATAATAGAGTTTGTAGCAAATGTTTTAGTTTGTCTGGGCAAGTTGAAGTTTGTTCGTTTTCAAAATATTGTAGCATTTCAAATTACATGGCATGTGTATTTTAAGATGCTCTTTCTGTGGTTAGGAAAATAAGACTTCTTTTGTATGACATCAATAAGTGTTCGACAGTAGAGAAATACTTCTCGAAGCATCTCCAGCAGATAAAAAGTTCAAAGAAATATACATTTTGAAACCTCTCTCTTTTATTAGAGAGATATCACAAAATATCCTAGATATCTGAGAGATGTTCTAGATACTTTTTATCAAATGACTTTACATCAATGATAAAAAATAATAATTTACTTATTGAAATTATATATATTATTACGTACAATAGTTAGATATAAATTAATAAAGTTAAAATACTGAGTTTTTTAGAATTGTATTTTAAAAAAGGGAAAAAGTCAAGAGATTTGTGTCCATTTTGAAGTCGCAGTTTCATTAATTGAGACGCATTGGTGTTTGAAAAGAATTTAAAAAATGTATGGGTAAATATAGACCTTTTGCGTCGAACCATTAATTTAGGTGCTTTTGGCTCTTAAAATCTGTTTGCGGTAATTGCTTAAAGGAAAGTCAGTACCGAGAAAAGAGGCTCCTGCTATTAAAGAAAAAAAACGTAGTGCGGGACCCAAACCATGAGTTGCCAGCTTTCATCACACGGTTTTCAAATCTTTACCTCTTTAGCCCTGTTTTCTTTCTTTCTGGAGGAGCATACTCTAGTAAAAACTTACAAAAATAGCTTACTTTTCTATTCATAATTAGAATACAGATTTCCTTGGACATTGTATCTTTTTGCAACCTATTTGTAATTTTCTCACTGATTGTTTTTTTTTTTTCAAAACCACACTCTAGTTAATGTTTATCAGGATAGTACACTTTTTTTCTTTTACCGGATTATGATATCTGATTGGTTGGAATGGTGCTGTAAAATAAGTTGGTTTTCAAAAAAATTCGAATTTCTTTGGATTTCATATTTATTTCTCTTTTTCTTTTTTACTTTTAACATGTAGGGTAAGAAAATAAATAAATAAAATTATTATATTCTTAAAGTAATTAATTTGGTAATTTTTTATAAATAAATAAATATATTTTAAGTATCCTTAAGTTATCTAAACATGTAAATAATATAAATTTTAAGAAAGAATTACTCTCTTATTTTCGGTAGGATGCAAACATGTCCATCATGCTTCATGCTTCTCATATGTTCATCAATCCTTTATATGGAAAGAATGGAAAATGATGAAGAGTATCTTACTTATTTTATTATCAAAAGCTAAAGCTATACAAATGTAAAACCCTATTTTATTGTGCCCTAATTTTTAAAGGGTTGTACCTAATCTTATGGGCCTAAGGGCTGGCCCATAGGATGTCCAAGGCTCCTAAGGCAGTCAAACTCCTCTCACTTTTGTCATTCTTGCAGAAACATTACTCTCACACTCTCCTTTACCCCACAAAGGCTCTGCTAGGGTTTAGCCCCAATCTTGGTCGAGCTAGCTTTAAACTTAGCTCGTCTTCACTTCTTAGATCTGCTCTTAGAGTTGTCGGTCCCGTTGGTTTAAGAGTCGAAGCTCGATATTAGCTCCTTTCCAAGTAAGGGAAGCTAGGATTTTTTTATGCTTTTATAAATAATGTGCCTGTTTTGGTTCTGTTGGGTGCTCTTGATGATTTGATATGCTTTTGATGGTGTGAAAATAATTTGTGTATTGTTTATGGATGGATTTTTGGCTTGGCATGCGTGAGAGCAAGTGAGATCTGCTATGCTCGCCTAAGCGAGCTATTTTTCGCCCAAACGAGAAGCTCTAGCCTAAGCGAGAATGTTAGTAACTCGCCCCCCTTTGGTTTCGAGTGCTCGCCTGAGCGAAGGTTTCTCGCTTGAGCGAGATGGGCTAGCTTGAGCGAGAACTCGAAGTACTCTCTGTTTTCAATCTCGCTTAAGCGAAAGCTTGTCGCATGAGCAAGAGACCCCTGTCGCCTGAGCGAGAGCTCCTTAGCTTGAGCGAGATTGACGACAGAGTTGTTTAAATACTTGTATGCTCCATGATTGATTTGTTTACCCTTTTAAAGCATGAAAATATGATGCCAACGTTTTATGCAACGGGTTTGTGTTTTCTTTAGCTTTTGTTGTTTGGGATTTTGTGTTCTTACATGTTGAAACCAGTGAAAAGCTGTCAGTTTAGCTTAAGCGAGAATTTCTAGCTTAAGCGAGACCAGTCTAGCTTAAGCGAGAATTGCTGCAGAATTTTAATTCCTTCCTTTAACTTGAACTTGTGGATTGATTCAATTACTTTTAAAAGCATAAATTGGGTGAATGGGTATGAGTAGAATGGTTTATGGTCTGTGATTGATAAGTTTAACATGACCTTGGCATGTGGCATGTATGAGATGGTTAGTAATTAAAGTGGCATGGTATTGGTATAAGATGAAATTCTATATTCATGGTTTGGGAAGGATGAGTTGGTATTGATTGTACATTCGAATATGAATGAATATGGTTTATAAAGGTTGGCTTGAGATTATTTGCATGATAAATATTATTCGATTGTTTGAGCATGATTGGTCGAGGGTCAGTGCATAATTCCTTGAGATCTCTAGGTGAGATTTCAGGGTCGTGCTTTAGTGATCGGGACGTAATTCCATGGCCCATGTTGGTGGGTGTCCATGGTGGTGCCCCATCTGTATAATTTGGTAAGGATTCAAGGTAAGGTTGCATCCTGACACTCTAAGGAGTTAGTTAGTCTCACTTAGAGCGGACTAACTCTTGTGGTGAGACTAGCAGGAGGCCTGAAACTCACTAAGGGCTAACCTTGTGTGTGAGGGATTGATTCATTGTAACACTTGTAACACATAGCTCGGGGGTGAGCAGCTCGGGGGTGAGCAGAGGTATCTACCACAAGTGGAAGCATCTGCTGAATCCGGCCAGATTATATGTATCTGAATGAGTCGAGTCGAGTCTTAGTGTATTGATTGGAAGGTCATAACATGCTTGGATGATGTATGTATATATGACTGTGAAAGTATATCTGATTGCATGATAAAACTAATTTTGGCTCTAGTTTACCCTTCTGTTGTTTGTTGTATGTTCTTTGGTGTGGTCTTTTCTTTTGCAATGATCATCAACTTGTTGATGTGAGCAAAGGTGAGAACTCCCCGTAATCATCAGGGTGATGGAGGTTCCGCTGCATAGTCTGCTTGGACTGGATCTAGGTTTACTTGGACTCTCCTTTAGGGCTATGGCCCGTGTACCACTGGTCTTTAGGCTTAAAATTCTAAATGTTGATGATTTATATTTTATAATTTGTTATGGCATCGTAGTGTGCCCTTTTCTTATTCGGTTTTCTCTTGGATAATCGTGAGGAGTAGTGTCTACACTCCAGGACTTTGTTTTTAATACTATTCCACGTGACATTCCTTTAATTAGCGTTATTAATTAAATGGGGTGTTACAAAAAATATAAAACTAAATAATTTATTTTCATTTTATGGAAGCTACAATTTCTTTAGAAATATTTCTCTTCATTTCCTTTCTATTCTTTTGAGAATTCTAACCACTTTATCTATTTTTCTGAAGATAACTGTGCATCATAAGAGTTCTAACTTAAAGAATAATCATGATATCCTATCACAATATGAATCATAGTAAGTTCATCTCTTACCTTTTTCCTAATTGATTATATGTCTACATGTGTGGAAAACTTGCTTGCATGTGACTCTTATGAGTTCAAGATGAATCTCTACATGTTAGTGATCAATAGGATGTGTTCAAATCCCTTATCAAAATTTGTCTTTATGTTAATATAACATCTAGTGAGAATTCAAGTTGTAGAATTTGGTAGATAAAAGAATCAATTCTGAGTAAGAGAAGCTATATTTTTTTATTACATTCGGTTCCGGCAAAAAACTAAGCGTCTTATATTTAAAGAACTCTCATAACCTAACGTGAAATAAAGAGCACTAAGGACAGAAAAATAGTCCCTTGACACTAAGAGTTAAGATTTAATTTATATGCAAAGTAGTTACAAAAATAATAATTGAGTGATCAAATATCTCTCTTATACCAAATAACTTTTAATAAAATATCATCTAGTAGAAGGACGAACTTAGGCCAAATTCTCGGGCCCATGTACTTGAAGCCATCTTCGGGACATCTTATACATCTTCAGGAATCAGGTCGAGCCCCAAATGACCAGGACACTACATAACCTCTAACTTTGAGCCTTAGTATTTGAGGCGTAAAGGCTGAAAAAAGAAGTCATGGTTTTGTGGGAATCATCACTTTAATCAGGTCTTCCCTGACCCCAATCCGAGCTCAAGGTTAGTCTCTTTAACGGGTCTTCCCCGTCCTGAGTCGAGCTCCAGGTTAGTTGCTTTAACGAGTCTTATCCCGCTCTCGAACCGAGCTCGAGGTTAATCATTTTAACGGGTCTTCTTCGCTCTCGAGCCAAGCTCAAGGTTAGTCGAATTGATCTGAGGGATGAACTTTAAACATAACTACCAATTCAAGGTTAGTAATCCACATAATATACCTCAAAAATCATATATAACAATTATAATAATTATTGAAATAAATTTTTTTATAAATCAAGATTAATAATTAATATGTAACAATTTTATAAATAATTTTCCTGTGTAAAAGATTCGATTTTTTTAAATATTGTGTTTAGGTATTGTTTTGTGAAATTAATTTTTCCAAAATGTCGTTTCAGTTAATAATAATTTACTTCTATAATTTTGATTAAAATCTAAATAAATTAAATTATAATTCTAATTAAAATCTAAATAAATTTCAATACAATCCAATTACAATGTAAAAGAATGTTAAACTAAAAATACAAACAAAAATCACTAAAATACAAATTATGAACACGTTGGCTAAAAAAACACTCCAACCCGACCCAAATACAAAGTCCAACATAATAAAAAATATTTGTGAGACCCTTTATTTACATGTTGGTGAACTAGGTTCTAAGTAGGTCAGGTCAAAAATTAATCTGTTCTGAAATTTGTAAAAAAGTTCAACATAACCTGACCCGAACCTATGATGGATTGGGATGATTTGAGTTCCAACCCATTTTGACAGCTCTAAGATCGATCTGAGTTGACCCATATTAAAGGTTAAGTCGAACAATCTAGGTAAATGGTTGAGACTAGTTAACTTGAGCTAAAGGTCTTATATTTGAATCAAAAATCGAGCTTACTCAATTTAGTGGAACCAGATTAATCCGAATTAAAGATCAAAACTAGTCAACTTATATAAATGGTTTAGATGACTTAATTCATGTCATTGATCGAGGTGACTTGACTAGGACTAATGACCAAGTCAAGTTAGCTGATGCTGAATATTAAATTTAAACGTGAATTGTTAAGTAAATTTGTATGAATATTATTTATAATTAGTAATAATATAAAATAAGAATTCTCTCTACTTTAGTGTTGACAAATTTTTCTTTCTTAAATTATTGTCAACTACGATGGATTGATTATTTTGCCTTGAAAAATTAAGTACAAATTTATTTAATTAAAAAATTAAATAACAATCTAGTTAGTCAAAATAAATAGAATAATCATCTTTTTCTTTAAATTAGAAATATAATTGACCCCCGTTACCCCTCACATTGCATCATCTGATGATAATTGGACGAGTTCATTTACGCATTTCTACCTATCACGATTCGGGAAATAAGATATAGTAGTAACGATGAATGACTTAAATTAATTAATCGATATTTGAAAGCAAACCAATATAATTTGCTTCTACATATGAAGGAATGAATGAATATATCCCTAACAACTAATATAATATAGTGCTCCTCAAACTAGAGTGGAGCACGATGACGTGGAAGGGTCATACAAAGCAGGAAGCAAGAACTTCCTTCCGTTGGCACCATGCGCATTGTAGCTAGCGCCAGTAGAAGAATCCACCAGCAAGTTTCCGGCGTAACCAGGGTAAGCCCCTTTGCCATAAACCCCAGGGCACGCCGACGCAGCTTCCAGCGGCGCCTCGGGAGGCCCTTGGAAGAACCCATTCCCGAACGGGTTCGTCGCCGTCCCAGCCAACAGGCTCGCCAGGTTGATAACCATTCCATCGACGCCCACATCGTTGTTGGGCGCCACCAACGGCGGGCTCTGCGGCCCATAAATGGGTTGGTGAAACGGCCAAGCGCATTGACCCGGGCACTGAGTCTCGGAGTTCCCAACCCAAACGTAAGCGAATTTGTAGCTCTTGTCGTTCCCCTTGGTACGCCCCGCCGAGGAGGAACCGTGGGTCCCGCATCGGCTCATGCAGAAGCCTTCAACTGCCACGTCAGCGGAGGTCAAAACCACATTGACGGCGTTTCTGTGTTCACCCTTTGAAGCCAACTCAATGAGGTGCTTGTTGGTGAGGGATTTCCCAAGCGAGTAGCTTTCGTCCAGAATCTGTTTGTTGAGAGAAAAGGAGAGTTTACGGGTGGCTTTTTTGTTGCTGCTGAGGTGGTAGTATTTCTCGGTGGTTTTCCACCACGAGGCGACGGATGGTTGGGTGGTTTGTGGTGGTGAGGGTGAAGGTGAGAGTGAGAGTGAGGTGATGAAATCGGAGACTATTGCCTTCTGGGAAGGTTTGAAGTGACCGTACCAAATGAGGTTGATGGAGATTTTGCCAGAGAGAAGGGGGCCATTGTGGTAATGAAGAAGCTGAGAAGGGTTCTGCACCAACTCATTCAACCTCCTTGTAGCCAAAGAGATGTTGAAGATAGATAAGAGAAAGAAGATTTTCAAAAGAAAGGTTGCCATTTTCTGCACAAACGATGCCAACAAGTTGAGTTGGCTTGTAAATTTCTTCTTGTGTTTTTAGGGATTAAAGAGAAGAGCATTATATATAGGTGAGAGCTCTCTGTAAGAAAGAAAAATCGAAGCTTTACCAGTGGGGCACACTGGCACAGACCTAAACACTATTTTAAAGCGTTTCTTTATTGAAAACTGAGCAGTGTAACCCTAATCCACGGCGTTAATGGTAGTAGTTGAGTCCACGCGTTAGGCAAAGAGTGTTTGAAGGAGGAGCGTGGGGAGCACGCGTTGGGGATGAGGTGGGGGTGTGTGTGGGAGAGGGTTTAGAAAAAAAAGAAAGGTTTTATGAGAGGGAAAGAGAGACGTTAGGTGACAGTCTGTATTGTGTTGGATAATTAACTGGCAGTTACGTAATCGAAGTTAGTGGTTTTATGAATGGTTATTTATGGTGTGGTGTGGGTATCCGAGGAGGCATGCGAGGCTACGAGATGCATATTCAACTCACGCTGTCTTCGTGTGTAGTTGTGTAACGTAACTTTACACGTAGATATAAAGACGTTATTAAGCTGTCTTTTTTTTTTTTTTCTCTCAATTATGTTGTCTCGTGTTTCAATGTTTGCGCTAGTGTTTGACAACTATTGAAACTTCTAGAGAATCTAGACTATAGAAGTACTACTAAAATTTAAAACACATGTAACTACCGTTTACTTTATTACAGCACTTTTTTCAGTAACTAATAAGAGCATCAAGATCTACAATGGCTTAAATATATTTTTCTACTTGATTATTGTGCGTAAATGTGTTCGGTATCAAAATGAAAAATTCACTATGTATTTAACTTTTATAGTTTATTCTACTTTTATTAATATATTTTGATTCATAGTGATAAGTTCTAATAGGAGAAAATTTCTCGCAAATTTAAAAATTGGATATTTTTATTTATTAATAAAATAATTTATATTAAAATATATTTTTATTTTATTTTTTGAACTTTTTGTGAATTAAATTTATTTATTAAGTTGTTATAATTAATTTTATTTAGTATTTTTTTAATAAATATTAAGGTTAATTTATCTAATTTTTGTTTAGATATTGTTGATTTTAAATAATTTTTTGTTTTTTTAATTTTGAAAAACTTCTTTAGGCTAAAACAACTTATAATGAAGTGGATAATATTATTCTATAATTTGAAAAAGAATTTATTCTTTTATATAATTAAGAAATTTAATTAATTTATCATTTTTTAATTTTCTTTAAAGTATAATTCTGAAAAGAAATTTAATCCGTCAAGATTCGACAAATTATTATGGTTTCAAAAATTAATTGTGGCAATATATCAAACTACTTATACTTCCCCATGTGTAAAAGAAAAAAAGAAGAAGCTAACTTGTCAATGATTATCCTCACGAAAAAATGAGAAACCTTAAAGTGTATATGTTGAATGAAAGACAAACATATGTGTCATCTTCCTCTAAGAGCTCATGGTACCAATTGTTGACCCACAAAACTTGACAAACCAAAGTAGAGCCAATCTCCAACCAAAAAAAGTAATTGTTTTATCTACAATGTACAAAAAGTAATCAATTTTAAATGATTCTCGGAGATATTTTACAATTTTATTGTCAACATTTTCATCATATTGTTTCTTTCTATGACTAATATGTTTTTAATAAAACTTTTGCTCTATATCCATTTCAAAAGTAATTTTCTTGGCTGAAGTCAATGCATTTTCAGATCTATTTTCTCTATACTTTTTGAAAAATGAAAGAAGATCTTTTAATTGTTCAATGGCTTTATCAATGCACATATTTTTTATTGTAAATTCTTACTGATTGAGTTAGCTGTAAACGAATGTCATACAAATATTCATGTATAACAAAAATTCATAGTTTTCTAGTTCATAAGTTGTTAAACAATTAGCTTCACTTTATATTTCAGGATCACCACTAGCTTCAACTAATTCAAATAAAGTATCTCTTATTTGTGAAGTTTAAAATATTACAACTTTCACACTTTGAATACAATTTTCCATGTATGTTTGTGACAATGATTTAAGAGTTAACATGTATATGGTCTTGTAAAATTTTCCACCTTTTGTAGAAAAATAAAATTAAGTATAATGCATTGTAACACACCTAAAAAAAGTGTAGCTTTAAAACAAGAGTTAACAATATAAAAAAGTACTAGTTTTAAACTAAGACAACCACATAGAGTATAAAATGATCTAGAATTAATATTATGAATTTTGTTTGCACACGTTGGTGTTTTCCTTTCATATTAGATTCATTATTATATCCTTGTCATCTAAGGTTGTTAATATCAAGTCCAACATTTTTTCAATTCGTCTATAATAGCATCAAAAGACATTTTCCACTTGTATAATCTACTTTTAAAAATTCCAAAACATACTCATTAACTTGTATTAGAGTTGATGAAATATCCACACATCATAATACCAAATACATTTGCTCTTAATACTTATATCTGGGGTACATGCAATTATGACTAATATTTTGCATCCCTAATTCTTTTATAGTTTGTTTTATTTCACATCCTAACAAATTTATCAACTCATTTTGTATTATGGATAACGTTGTCGTGAAGTGATCAAATTAATACTATTTATCTGTAACAATTTCAGTGTTGTTAAGTAAGTAGTCAAAAGATTAATATGAGTAAAGTCAACCCTAAGTCGTCTTTCAATGAATACGAAATTGATTCTTGACAAATTACTTCTTATAAAAACTATACAAAAGGGGTTAGTTAAATAATATTGGGAAAAATAATAGAAGAAGATAAAGATAAAAAGATATTAAAAAACAAAGATAAAGAAAATAGATTAATTCCACTAATTTTTTTTTTAAATAGATCTATCACCAGTTATCTAACGATTATTGCTCATTATTATTGTTGTAGATTTGAAAATTAACCAATGAATATTCTCAAATTAATTTGTTGTTGTTCTCACTATTAACCAAAGTACATTCTCATTTAAAAGTAAGAACTTTGTAAATTAATCATAATAACTTTAACCAAAGTACATTCTCAATTAAATATTCCGGACTGTCGGGCCTATCCGGGTCGTAAGGCCCGCCTTGGTTGTTAGGCCTATTTGCGTCATCAGTTCCGTTCAGATTGTCAAGCTTGTTTGGTTTGTTAGGCCATCTGGGTTGTTGGGCCCGTCTAGATCGTCAAGCTTGTCTGGATTGTCAGACCCGTCCTGGTCATCGGGCCTGTCCTGGTCATCGGGCCCGTCCTGGTCATCGAGCCCGTCCTGGTCATCGGGCCTGTCCTGGTCATCGGGCCCGTCCTGGTCATCGAGCCCGTCCTGGTCGTCGAGCCTATCTGGGTCATCGAGCCCATTCGGGTCGTTTGGCCCGTCCACGTCGTCGGGTCCATTCGAATTATTGATTTTGTTTGGATCGTCGGGTTGTTAGGCCCGTGCTGGTCGTTAGGCCTTTCTTGGTCCTATGATTAGTCTGGGTCGTCAAGCATGTCTTTGTCGTCGGGCCTATTTCGGTCGTCGAGCATGTCCGGGTCGTCAGGATTGTCGGGCTTGTATGGGTCGTCGGGGCCACCCGACCCATTTGGGTTGTTGGGCCCGCTTGGTCAATCCGGATCGTCGTGTACGTCTAGGTCGCCGGGCCTATTTGGATTGTCGGAGTCGTCCGGATCGTCGACCCTGTCTAGGTCGTCGTGTCTGTCTGGTTCATCGGGTCTGTCCGAGTTTTCGAGCTTGTTTGGGTCATAGGGATTGTGGGGCTTGTATGGGTCACTAGGATCGTCGGGGTTGTATGGGTCGTCGGGGCTGCTCGACCCGTCTTGGTTGTTGGACCCGCTCGGCCAATCCGGATCGTCAGGTACTTCAAGGTCGCCAAAATGTTTAGTAATATATTTTAAAAAATAATAAGGTTTTCATGTTTAAACAGAAAGCCCATGGACTGACTCCGACCCATATGGCTTTTGTGGGATTTTTGGCCCTGTGAACTTTTGATGGGATTTTTCTTTCAATGTGATTTTTTTTAATCCTAGCCCACAAGGCTAAGACAAGTCTTGTGGGGTGTGACAAATTGACACCTCTAACTGTGAGGGAGTGTAGGAGAGGGGAGAAGCGAGAAGGGAGGATGAGGAGAGGGGAGAAGCTACAAGAGAAGGTGGAGGTGGGCAGAGAGAAGGGAGAGAAGAGTACACGTGTCAATGCATGGACACACATGTAATATAATTTTGTAATATAATTTTTATCACGTAAAAAAAATTAATATTTTTAGGTGATGAAAATTCTATTCATCTATTTCTAAATTATTAAAACAAAATAATTTTAAAGTTATAATTTATGGCTAAAAACATAATTAACTCTAAATATACTTGTCAACATTTAAATTCCAACAATTTGATTATCTATTCGCAAACTACATATGATAAATAAAAATAATCTGAACTAATTATATATCATATTTTTTTAACAAATGGATTTCTCACTTACATAAACTGGTTGTTTTTTTAATTTTAACATATGAAGTAATTTCTCCACTAAGTAGATACTCTGAAATAAGTTTATCGGAATCTCTGAACACATCACACTTTATTTTTTATATATTTAAAAAATAATATTTATATATTATTACTTTATTTATATTAATATCAATAATTTTTATTTTATTTTATCTTCTATATATTTTGAAAAAATATATTTATATATTATTATTTTATTTATATATTATTACTTTATTTATATTAATTTAGTTTGAAAAAGCTTTTTTAAAATTTAAAAATCATATTTTTTTTCTATTATAATTTTATATACTTTTTTATTTGACTTCTATTTCTTTTGTGCCTCTGTCTCTTTCTTTCTTTTTATTTCTATCTCAATTTTCACCATCAATTCTTTATTATTTTCAAAATCAAATTGTACTACGGCAAAATTGAAGAGTTCAGGAACATTTTGGGCCAAACAATTTCTTCTTTTGAGTAAATTCAATTTTTACCCTTTTTTTCCGAAGCAATATGTTTTCCTCTTGTATGTGACTTTTCTACGCTCTAGGCATATCTCTATCTCTTAGAGATCATAAAATCATGCTCTAATTGTTTATCAAACTCTTCTTTGTGTAGATAGATCTATTTTAGGCTTTGAAGTTGTTTAAGAGAGAGCAATATTAGGAATCTATTCTAAGGTAAGGAAAACTAATCATTTAGAAGTTATTAGTTCTATTAAAATATTAAGTCTTACTTTTAAGATTTAATTTGGGGTATTCATAATTTTATCTTTTTGTAAATAGGTGAGAGGTGACAAATTTATATTAGAAAAAATATGGTAAAGAGTAAAAGAATTATTCTTTTTTCAAGAGGAAGGCTTGTGATGAAGATAAAAATAATGCATCTACGTCATCTAAAATTGAGAAACTTCATAAAGATCTAAAAATTGAAGAAAACGAAAAACAACTCCTTAAGGTTCCTAAAGTTACATATAAAAATTTGAAAATGCTTTAGAACGTGATCCGGGGAAACGTCTTCAAATTTGACAATACATATAAGGTAACTTTTTTATAATATGTTATTGTTGATGATAAATTTTATGTTACTCTTTCATATATATATATATATATATATATATATATATATATATATATATATATATATATTATTGTTATATTGTTTGGATTCTATTGTGATGAGTGCTTGTTTTGAATAGAAAAAATAATATAAAAAAAAATTAATTAAAAAAAATAATTTATATATAACAAATATAATTTGACTTCCTAAAATTTTTGTTCAGTATTTTGTTTAACCTTCTTCGTTGAAGAGTTTAAAAATGTTGACCCATTACCCCTATGTAATACCTTGCATAACGCAATGATCAATAATATTTTATAATCTTGGACTCCACTAAATATTTTCATATTCTTTTACACATTATACTTGCAATTGAAAATTGCAATTACAAATACACGCTTTACGATTAATGTAATAAAAAACTGTGTGCCTCTTGTCCACTTACAATGGCCTAAATTCCCGATAATCTGACAAGCCCAGCGATTCTTATGGTGCATGCACCTCTGCACTCTTCAATCTTGAACAGACATCACATTAAAACTTACTAATTTCACTTTATTAATCAACATGTTAAGGGCATTCACGAGACAAACCCATTACATTTGCATAAATATTATATCCATTAATGTTTTTCTGTGTCTGCAATGCAGCAGGCCTGGTAGCTCTGCTTGTCCATTACAAGCTATTGCAATTAATCCATGGAGTAAACACTAAATTAATGTTTAATGCGGATATTCTCATGCGTTGAATGTTTGATAGTATTTCACCAAGTTTCTGGTTTAAGGTTCCAGATATATTTCGTACGTGGGGGAGGGACTATCTAAACTCTGCTTATGTATTTTGTTTAGGTGGGAAAAAGTAGAATAAAAGAAGATAATGAGAAATTAAAACTATATGTGGTGTTCAAAAAAAATCAAAAAGTGGTAGAATTTTTACATTAATAATATGAAAATAATAAATAAATTTGTTTGTAGGGAATTTTTTCAGAAAATTGTTGTATAAAAGTATTAAATGATTTTTTTTATCAAAAGATTACTTATCAGATATCTACTATAGCTTTTCTCAATAATTAATCGTCTGGTTAACTATTTTTCAAAATAGTTCTCCTTTAATAAATTTTTCAAAATAAAATTATTTAAAATTCAAAAAGAAACAACTAAATATATACAAATATAACAACTATCTCCTCTACTAAATTTTATTGAGCACTCTCACATGAAACATCATTTGTTCTTAATGATGATCATGGATTGAATTTTTCAAAATTTAGGTTAGATCCAATAAAATAGATTGGATTTATAATCAAGATCCATTTTAACTAGATCATATATTAAATTCACTTTATCAATAATATTAAATATAGTGAGATTAACCAAATAGAAGTGACTATTATGTCTACTAAACACCGGTCTACTACAAGAAAACTCTTAAATAATAATAAATTTTGGTGACCAAAAGTATATTTTGAAACCAATTTTCTAATTAGAGATCAATATCTTTGGTAGCCAAAACCTTGATAGCGAATGTTAATAATCAATTTAGAGACCAATTTATAGTAGAAACTATTTTAGTTACCAAAAATATGGATTTGGATTTGAGAATGATCCATTTAATTAAAAAGTCTCAAAGTAATATAGATTTAGATAATTATGGGTTGAATTTGAGAACTTGGATCTTTTGGTCACCTTTATGTCTTTCTCTCTCTCTCCTTTCTTTCTCTCTCTCCTTTTCTTTCTCCCTCTTTCTCCTTTCTTTCTCTCTCTCCTTTCTTCCTTCCTTCCGTTCTTTCTTTCTTTCCCTCCTTTCTTTACCACTTTCTTACTTTCTTACGTAACTCACCTTCACTCTTTTTACATTTCTTCCATGTATTTATAGGTTAGGATAAGATTCCTTTCATTAATGGAAGGTAAGCCAAAACTTTACAAAGTAATCCATGTAATACATGTGGAAGAAGTAATCTTAGGTTATCTTTCTTTCATCATCCATTTCTTTCATTCATTTACAAGCCATGCATGTGCCAACTTGTCTAAGTAATGAATAGATGCATTAAATGTAGGGTTATCACTTCTATTTATTCTTATCTTCCATGTATTAAGATAATACTCCTTTAAATCTCCTTATCTTCTTTCTTTTTCTTTTATTTCTTTTATTTTCTTTGTTTTTCTTTTTCTTTTCTTTTTCTTTTCTATTTTTTTTCTTCTTATCTTCTCTCCTTATCTTGTTATCTCTTTAGAAGATCTTTTTTAATACACACACCTATTTAATAATATTTTAATTAATATATTTTTACCTAATATTTTTTTAATACATATATATATATATATATATATATACATATTTTATTAGTTTTATTTTCTTCTTATTGTTATTTTCAATAAGAAAAAACTACATCATGATTAAATATATTTTTAATATTTAAACTACATTTAGATAAAATATGAAACATTAGTAAAATCATAAGATTTTCTAATTGTTTTATTTAAAATAAATAATACAATTTATTAAAAGTAGGGATATTACATTTCTCCCCTTCTTTTAGGAATTTCGTCCCCGAAATTCACTTGGTTGTGAAAAGATGGGGATACATCTCTCTCATATTACTTTCTAATTCCCAAGTTGCATCACCTTCATCTTGTTGACTCCACAATACCTTTACCAAAGGTATGTCCTTTCCCTGAAGTTGTTTAATCCTTCGATCTCCAATCCTCACAGGAAACACATCATAAGTGAGGTTTTCTCGTATTTGTAATACATAAGGTTCTATCACATGAAAAAGGTCATGAATATATTTATGAAGTTGACACACATGAAAAACATTATGAAGTTTCGAAAGGTTTAGAGGTAAAGCAATTTGGTATGCGACAAAACCAATTCTTTTAAGGATTTGTTAAGGACCGATGAATTTGGGTGTAAGTTTTCTAGATTTGAGAGCTCTACCAACCCTAGTTACAGGTGTAACTTTCAAGAAAACATGATCTCCTTCTTCAAATTCAAGGGGTTTCCTTCGTTTGTCATAGTAACTCTTCTGCCTATCTTGAGAAGTTTTCATCTTTTCCCTAGTCATCTTAATCTTCTCAGTTGCTTGTTAAATTATCTCTGGACCCAAAAGTAAGGAATTTCCATTCTCATACCAACATAACGAGGTTCTACATATTCTCCCATATAGAGCCTCATATGGAGCCATTCCTATGCTTGAATGAAAGCTGTTGTTATAAGTGAATTCTATAAGTGGTAGAAATTGATCCCAACTTTCAGTTCATTCTAAAACACAAGCTCTCTACAAGTCTTCTAAAGATTGGATAGTCCTTTCTGATTGTCTGTCAGTTTGAGGGTGATAAGCTGAACTGAGCTTAACTTTTGTTCCTAAGGCTTTTTGTAAGCTATCCCAAAATCTAGAGGTGAAACAAGGGTCTCTATCAGAAATTATACTAAAAGGTACTCCATGTAGCTTGATAATTTCTTTTATGTACAAATGAGCTAACTTTTCTAAGGAAAATCTAATGTTAATAGGTAGAAAATCCATAATGACCCAAATTACATCATGACTAGACATACTTTTTGGTAAACCTATCACAAAATCCATGGATATGCTTTCCCATTTCCATTTTGGAACATCTAAGGATTGTAATTCCCCATAAGACTTTCTATGTTCAACTTTTGTTTTCTGACACACTAGACAACGTGCGACGAACTCCACCACTGCTTTCTTTATCCCAGACTACCAAAACATTTTCTTTAAGTCTTGATACATCTTTGAAGCACCCAGATGAATACTTAAGCTACTCTTATGGCCTTCCTCCATTATCAGCTTTCTCAACTCTTCTTTTGCAGGTATGCAAATTCGATCTCTAAACTTGATGATTCCATTTGAATCCTTGTGGAATTCAGATTCATTTCCTTCAACTTTTGCGATCAACTTTTCTTGCAAAAATTGATCTCTTTCTTGAGCTCTCTTTATTTCTTCTAAGAATTCACTTGATATTTTTAACATTGCTAAGCATATGCTATTGGGTCTAAGTTTTACAACTAAGTTCAAGTCTCTGAATGATTCTATCAGATCCAATTCCTTCACCATCATCATCGATGCATGTATAGACTTTCGACTCAAAGCATCGACAATAACATTTGCTTTTCCAGGGTGATATTGTAGCTCAAAGTCGTAATCCTTAAGAAATTTCATCCATCTACGTTGTCTCATGTTTAGCTCTTTTTGATCAAAAAGGTATTTCAAACTTTTATGGTCACTAAAAACTTCAAACCTTGCTCCATACAAGTAATGTCTCCTTATTTTCAACGCAAACACCACTGCAGCTAATTTCAAATCATGTGTAGGATAATTAAGCTCATGTTGCTTGAGTTGTCATGAAGCATAAGCTGCAACTTTTCTTTCTTGCATCCTAATCCTTGTCCACATGCATCAAAATATACCTCAAAATTTTTTGTAGGGTTATGAAGGATTAAAACAGGTGCAAATGTTAATTTTTTCTTCAACTCTTGAAAACTAAACTCACATGCTTCATTCCATTCGAAAGGTTGTCCCTTACGTGTCAACTTAGTCAAAGGCAATGCTAATTTAGAAAATTCTTCAATGAATTTTCTATAGTAGCCTACCAATCCTAAGAAACTACGTATTTCTATGATATTCTTTGGTTGTTCCCAATGCAATATCGCTTGAACCTTTGAGGGGTCAATTGCAATGCCACTTTGTGATATCACATGTCCCCAAAATTGAACTTCTTTCAACCAGAATTCACACTTTGACCATTTTCCATACAATTGTCTCTCTTTGAGAATTTGTAACACAATCCTCAAATGTTTCTCATGTTCTTCATGAGTTTTGGAATAAATTAAAATGTCGTCAAATTTATCCAAAAATTCATGAAAAATACAATTCATGTAATCCATGAAAATGGCAGGAGCATTGGTCACACCAAAAGGCATTACCAAGTACTCATAAGACCGTATCTTGTCCTAAATGCTGTCTTTTGAATATTGATAATTTATCAGATATCTTTAAATAATTAATTTATTTAATTATATCATAAATTATTAACCAACTATATTTGTCCAATAGTCTATATCTCTCCAAATACCTTTGAATATTTATCTTTATCTTTATTTTAAAAGATATTTGAGAGATTTTAGCAATAGAAAAGCCTAGTCCAAGTTCTATCTAAAGATTATTGCTCAATTAATTATTGTTACAGATTTACAAATTAATCAATGTAAAGTCTCAATTAATTTGTTGGCGTTCTCACTTTTAACCAAAGTACAGTCTCAATTAAAAGTGAGAACTTTTAGATTATCCATAGTAAATTCAACCAAAGTACAG
>Ga0214543_1004863_pt1 | contig 25200 bp, 13 predicted proteins | sample CNSS2metaG_FD_160094 | JGI IMG/M metagenome (GOLD analysis project Ga0214543, IMG submission 160094) | Root nodule microbial communities from cowpea collected in UCLA plant growth center, Los Angeles, California, USA - CNSS2 | ecosystem: Host-associated > Plants > Roots > Nodule | place: USA... | reverse complement strand
TATATATATATATATATATATATATATTGGACAATTAATATATTATATATAGATGTAGGTTAAAGATAAATCATGCATGCATTCATGCAGAGAGAAAACACACGTGTAGATATGATAAACATTATATTAAAAAAACAACCTTATAAATTAATTATTTTTAGATTTTGAAGTAAAAGTCATGTGAAATTTTGATAAATATATGTCATATAGAGTCTTATTTTATATATAATAAATTGATAACACTTTTAATTTTAAATTTTAAAACAATAAATTTATGAATTTTTTATCTTATATATAATTTTTAATTTTGATATTTTTATTTGACACGTCACTTAAAGGGTGAGTATTTTTTATATGGCATTTTTTTCTCTTGTAAGTATATGATAATCTAGTATTTTTATAGTACGGTGTTGTTGTGGTTATTGTTATAATGGCCTAAATGGTAACCATGACGAAATTGAAACTAATGTCATATTTATATGGAAAATGATTTTTTTATTATTAAATTTTAATAGTTTTCTCTTATAATTTTAAGTGTTATTTTTTAAGTGTTTTTTTTTATTTTTAATATTTTAAAATCACTTAAAAAATAACATCTCAGTAAGAGAAAATTGTCAAAATTTAGTAATTAAAATATCATTGTCTTATTTATAATATTTTCGTAATGAATACTAAATAAGCATCACATGGAAACAAAGAAAGAATAAAGAATGAAACTAACCTGGATTAGAGTTGAAGAAAGCAAGAAAGATGGTAATCAAAGAGTTTGAGGAGAATGTAATATAGAAGTAGAAAAAAAGAGAATGAAATCCAGAAATAGTATAATACAGTGGAACAGATATTGTTATAGCGATGAAGAAGGAAGGTACAGTTCATATGAACTATTGTTTTTGCTTCCAAAGCATGCATGGGACCTAGGCCAATCAAAAATCACATTTGAACACGTGTTAAGATCCCATGTGTCATCCTTAATATTCACCATGTTTTTGTTCTTCAAATAGTAATGGTATTTGTACGAACAAGATAAGATGGGTCATCCTAGTTGTTTACTGTATAATTAGTTAATTACAGATATGTATGATATCTAATTTTCTGGAAAATGCTTCTTATAGATAATTACATCATTAAAAAAAAAATCTCTTCTACCTTCTGTGCACATCATGACCACGCAGTGTAAAAGACATTCAATTTATATATAGATTGTCTGAAGCAAAATTTCATCGATGATTCGTTCGTCAATAAAAATCTCAATTTTTAACTACCACTGATGTAAGACTTTTTTTTCTTTCTCTTTTTGCTATCCGTACAATTTAGAGAATAACAAGTAACTGAGAAATTTTCTAATGTATTTTTGTACAGAAAAACTAGAGAAATATAATAAATTAGTTTACATTTGGTTCTATTTTCGTTTAGTTTTGTTATTTTAATTTATTTTTAATTTTTTTCAATTTTTTGAAATAGTTTTGTTATTTTAATTTATTTTTAATTTCTTTTCAATTTTTTGAAAAATGTTCACATGTCAATGGTGTCAAAAGTCTATGATTTATATAAAATTTGATTCTATATTCATTGTTTTGTTTAATTTAATTTCGATTTTTTTAAAATGAAACAATTTTGTCACTTTTCAAATTCAGACAAAATTTAATTTTTATATAAATTTATAATGAGTTTTTTTAATAAATTTCATATTTTTATTAAATATTTTGTTTTAGGATTATAACTAGTTTAAAATTAAAACAAAAATGGTAAATATGAGAACTAATTTTAAAATTTTAGATCTATAATGTAGTTGTCATCATTAAGATTTTTCGTTCTAATTTTAAATTAATAATAACTTTAAATAAAAAATATTTAATAAAAATGTGAATTTTAATAAAAATATTATTATAAATTTTATATAAAAATTAAATTTTGTGTGAATTTTAAGAGAAACAAAATTGTTCAATTTTAAGAAAAATTAAGACGAAATTAAACAAAAATAATGAATATAGAGATCAAATTGAATATAAAACATAGACTCTAATGAATTGACAAATAAACATTTTTTAAAAATTAAAAAAACCACAAAGTGACACATGACGGTCACAGTTCATTACAGTTAATTATTTAAACGATGTTAGCAAAAAAAAAACTAAATTGAATAAAATTGACAAAAATTAGGAGCTATTTAAACAAAAAACTGATATTAGGACTAAAATGACAAAATTGTACGAAAATAGAAATCAAATCTGTATTTTAACCAATACAATAATATAGTAAAGTTCAATTTGTGGTTTTATAAATTATGTATATTTTATGGTTGTGATAAAGTCCTATGACGTTAGTATATGTGATTGATAGAGAAAGTTATGCACAAAATAAGTAACAAATGTTAAGGCTGTCAACAACCTAATCTATGGAGACTATGATAAAAACTGCTCTCACTACAAATTTATAATTCAAGATCTAACCGAACAAAGTCAAGAGCTATTTGTCTAGAATCAACTGTTAAAATTTTAGCTCGATCCGATGGTTAATAAAGCTGAAAACTCATTTCAAAGTGGTTTATAAATGATATCAAACTAAACAATTGCATATGTTAGCGTGAGATGGGATTAGAGAACACAACATTGACCTAATGCAGGACAACTCAACATGTTTTGTTTTTTTAAAAAGGGTTACCAGCTAGCCTACTGGATTAGCGAGTTAAGCAAGTTAAACTATTTCAAACTGACGAGGTGAAATCTCTCACCCAATCCTTTTTTTTTTCTTTTTCAGGTTGACTGATCAAGCGTGATCCATTTTGTCATCCCTAATGTCATGTATCAAACTCTAAAAATTACCACATATCAAATCAAATCATTTGAAAGTACATGTCAAATCTAAAACATGTCACTTGTTAAATTAGAGTGACAAGATAGATGACTAAGATTTTGGCAAGTATAACCTTTCAAATAATATTAATACCAATTTAACAAAAGAAAAAAGTATTCAAAATATATTAGAACTCAATTGAGTAAAAAATATATAAAAAAGACCAAAATAAATTATATAACTAAATATAAAAACTAAATTAGTCAATAATTTGTATCCCATATTACTACTGTTCTTTGTTATAAAAATTATTTGACCGGATAAATTTCATTTATTTATGTCTACCTTTTTCCTAACCCACCGAGACTTGAACTATTTAAAAAATAATAATAATAATCAAGCTTAGCGAAGTACTTATTTTATAATTTGAATTTTTAATTAGGAAAGTTGAATATATTCATTCATCATGCCCTATTATAGAATTTCTCATATTTGTAAGATTGAGAATTCTCCAATTAAAGATATGAAGTCCAAAACAGCTAATTGCCGACATAGAATATAAAAAAAATCATAAATAAATGGATTATTGTTATCTATACAATTGACATAATGGCGTTACTGAATAAATGGTTCATAATTTTGCCCTATACATTTTTGTGCAGCCATGAGATAAGCATTGCGGGTTATTACGGCATCGAAAAGGAATGAATAGCACCAGGTGGTGTGACATAAATCACAATTTCAGCCCACAATTGCAAGCAAGCTTTGTCTAACAGCTGGAATCGAACAAAGTAGAGATCCAAATATACCATTAAGAGCATAAGCAATGGCACAAAATGGGAGAGCCTCAGGTTCCTTCGCAGACAATGCTGCTGTTCCAAGCCCGTGGGCACTGAAAAATATTTAGTCAAGAGCATGTAAATAACCATGTCCAACTATTATTGCAAGTTTGATATAGATTACTTTTTGATAAATAATGGCCAAGTATTCAAAAACTTCCTCACGAAGGTGACGAAAATTAGCAATTGTTTCTTCATAACAAGTTTAACCCGAGCATGGGAATCATAAAAAGTCCCCACCATATTCATCAGACTTATCTATTGATCACAGAATATACCTAGACGCAGTTGCTATTCCCCGAGCAATTGGGTCACGAAAACTGAGTCTATCCAGTGTTGCTTGCACAAAATTTGCTCCAACCAGACCAGTTAAAACAACCACAGCTGCTGTGAGAGATGTATTGGCACCTGAAAACAGGGAAATTTTCATAGAACTGTGTACAAGCGAACAACTTATAATTCTTTAGTGTTGCTTTCACTGTGAATGTATTCTTTCATCAAATTAAGACTGCATGATTTCCGGATTTGCTCCACAACTCTGAACGAGTTCCAGAGTAGACAAGATTATGGAGATAAATGATTAAAGTGTGGGCAAAATATTTACCGTCAAACAAAGATACAATGCTGAGGGCCAATGCCACTGTGATACATCTGGGTAGAATGGACACAGTTAAAGATGGTTCTAGTTGAACAAGACGCCCAACTAAGGCAGTTGAATACAGTGAGAATACTGTTGAGATGATGACAGAGGTGAAAATCTCAGCTGCGTGTCGTTTCACAAGCTGAAAATGATGGGAAAAATAGTAGCCAATGATCAAATGATTCAGCTGTCATGTGTTTGAGATGCCAAGAAATGTTGCAAAGCAAGTTCGGTATTTGAGTATAAATCATGCTAATGACTGCCAAATGGAATATTATGCGTACAAGGGTATATGATATGTTCTTAGCTCATAGATCTATTCTCTCAAGTTTGAATTCATATATAATATATTCACGAAAAATCAAACTCCATATAAGCCAATGACTATTCAATTCACCTTTCAAAGGTCTTAGCTACATTAGAAAGACATTGAAAAGAAAAAATGATAATAGGTATACTTCTAGTTGCATAACCAAGTTAAATTACATATCCAGAAGAAAACGGAAAAAAGCTAGTATCAAGACATCTTGGGGGAGAATTTACTATAGGTACTTATTACCTTTTGCAAACTACCCAAAACCATCTTCATTAGCTCATCCCTGGTGGCTTCACATCTCCGCAATAAGATGATAAAATATTTATTATGTACTTTTACTCAAGTTTAATGAATGCTAGTCAAATTATTCAAAATGAAATCACCAATCCACTCTTTTAATCTTGAGGAGACTGGCTTAAATGTGCAAAAAAAAGACATAGAGTACTGATAAACTCAGAAATAACATATTAAACATTGCCCAGGTATAAGTTTGATTGCAATTTGTCATTGTAAAATACCATAAGCATTTGACAGTATAAACACACTGTATTCATCTGCTTAATCTTTTTACAGCAGTGTAGGATTGATTTACTGGGAAACTTAGATGGTTACCTTTCTTTGCTTGAACATAGAGAAGGAAAATGATAGAATGACAGATCCCAAAAATCCCATTAAAACATCACCAGCTCCAGGATTAGAGGATGCCTTTGTAAGGTAATATCCTAAGATGTAGAAAGAACAATCAACAGAAACAAAGTATAGATATATTATGCCGAAATAGCACAAATAAAAGAATTGCTTAGGAACATGGGACCAGAGTGAATAACCATATTGTATGACAGATAAAAGGAAAAAATCATTTGAAATAAAATGTCAGGCCTACTATATATATGTAACTAGACATCGGAACCATTATAATTCCTAATTATTCTTGAAGAAGGATCATTCCCTGTTGAGTTGAAAAGAATTTTTTGTCTGCTAATGGGTTCAGCTACATCCAAGAAGCACCATGAACACAACTTGTATCATAATATAAATATATTGGTTGAGGGTGCCAGAAGCAGAAGCTGGGAGCTTCTTTAGTGCGGACACAAGGGTTCATATTGTTGGTTATCCATATAATGGAAGGATGTAGTAGAGACTGCTCTTGCTGATAGTTCTTGCACAAACAAGGATTTAAAGTAAACTATTATGTCTTAGCCCTTGGGCTAAACACATACAGAGAGACCCTTCATATTTTGTATTTTCAATCTTGTAGTGGTTCCCTTTGAAATTATGAATTTAACTAACTAAAAGAGCCTTTAAATTAGAATTTCTTTTACTGCGTGAGATCATTTCCAAATTTTCCAAAGTGTTACTTATTTCCAAAATCATGTCAAATAATCCAACTGAATACCGTAAGATGATCATTGATTAGGCGTGTCCCAAATAGTAAATTTGCTGCAAATGAAGAAAATCACATGGCATCAAAAATCTAATTAATTAATGGTAGGTTCTCCTGAAAGAATCTTTCACAATGTCTAGTTGATGCATTCTTTTAAATAATGCTTTAGGAGCTTCATAGTGACAAGCCAAGTCTTAATGAGATTAGGATTCAGTACAATGCATATCGTTTTGAAGCTTGGGACATACCTGTAGAGTAAAAGCCCTGATCAAAGTCTTAACGGAAGGAAAGTAGCCATTCAAATGGATAAAAACATTAAGTTTAAGAAAATGCTTTCTTTATTTTTTTTAATTACAAAAATACCATTTTGTTTCCTATTTTCAAAATTTTGCAAGTTAAAAAGGAAATCAAGTTTTTATTATTTTCTTATAGTCCTATGCAATTTTTTTAAACAAAAACATTCAAAATGAAAGAATTTAAATAAAAGTAAGGTGGCAATTTTTATTTAAAAGTGAAAAATTTTAAAATTCAAACTGAACAACTCCTGAGAAGGCACTTGGGCTTTTATTTCTTATTTTCATTTTCTGTTTTCATTTTTTAATTACAAAAATGTCACCTTGTATGCAATCTATATTTTCAAAAATTTGAACAGGAATCACTGAAAATAGCTATCTCTTATATATCTATAAGAGAGATATATAAGGGCATAATTTTTTACTAAAAGAGTAAATAACCAATGCACCAATTAGCTTGGGGAAGAAATAAATGAGAACTTTTTCTCATCTAGCTTAAAGCATGACATAAGAGTAGTAGGGGTTTACAGAACAATAATTCCCTCCAAGCAAAAACTTGCCTAATAGTAAGCAAACAAAGCACCCAAAAGATGGTAGTATTAACAGATGTTTATGATTAGTTCAAGAAATTTTGGGTGAGAGAATGGGGGCATGAATCCATTAGTTAGAGGACTAATGACCTTTAAATGAATTTGTGGCTCGCTGACCTCAAGTAAACTTGGTGCTGCTTTAGAAAAAGCAAATTGAACAATATTTCTACACACAAAAAATCATTCTATTTCCTCTTAAGCTAATTTCATAATCGATTACATATATAAAAGGAATCTGTGGCTCGCATACCCCAAGTAAACTTGGTACTGCTTTAGAAAAAGCATATTGAAGTATATTTCTACACACAAAAAATCACTCTATTTCCTCTTAATCTATTTTCATTACATCTATTACATATATCACGTTAACTAGAATGAACCACGCATGCCTATAAGATGATATCTTAAACGGACCTTAAATCACTATCTTCTCTTGATATTTATACATAATAAGATACAACTTCATCACAAATTTATGCCATTACATAATAGTATTTTTTGATAAATTTCGATCACACTCTGCTAAATTAAACTGAAATCCCTCTGGTGACATAACTTTACATTACCATAATTATCAGGCTGTATATCAAACCAAATCAGTCGAGTATAGCTGCAGTTACCTTTATATTAGCAGAAAGTCATTTCATACCTCATTAACCTACTAAAAAGATTTTACAAACCTGATTTGAACAGCAAACACTTTACTACTTATTACTCAACTTGCCAGCAGACTTCAAATGTTTATCATATATTACAAGTATGTACACTGTACTGTATAGTCAGATTAAGTTCCAAACTAGTAATTTAAATCTCAAATTTCCTTTCCTAGTTGAAATTAGCAAACAGGATCCAAAATTCAGAGGAACTCACATAATATGGTAACTAATAGTTATCTTCCAATCATACCTAGCACAGGTTCAATCCCTGACTTGGAAAAATACCCGAAAGCTAATGCTGCCAGATCTGCTGATAATGCACAGCAAATTATAGGATGGAAGACCTTCTTCACACTCGATGGCAACCTGGAAAAAAATAGCAAAAATTAGTGAAATTCTAGAAAAGATGAAAATCCAAACATATAGGAATACTCTCTTCTTTTAATGCCTTTTCAGGAGAAACTCTGTTCAAGGGAAAAAGGAATGGTCTACGTGTATATGCAGTAGTCAAAGAAAATATTTACCCGGTGCCAACTATGTAGCCTAACACTGTGGCTGCAAGCAAAAACGGAAGGCATGTTCTGGCACTTGTACCCAGTACTGTAGGGTAATACAATGCAGAAACAAAAGATATAATGAGAACAGCAGTCCATGTCCACACTTCAAAGGCAGAAAATGGAGACGGCTTTCCCATAGGCTCAGCATCTACCAGTTCTGTTTTCACAGCTTTTCTTACTGCTATAGCCGTGTAACCAGCAACACAAAGTGTAGCCAGCCATCCTCCAACTAGAGAACAACATAAATATCAGTAATTTGCAACACCAATCCGCATAGGCTCATCATAATACAAAAGATACAGATTTTGAAAAGAAAAGACGAAGAGGACAGATTTGACCCTCGATAATTTAAAATGCCATAAGAAGTTAGTGAAAAATTCTGAGAGTATCTAATAATTAACTTCAAATAATTAAATTGGCAACAAAAAAAACAGATATGTTATAAAGGGTAATTTGAGGAACTAATCATTTCAAACTGAAGACCAAACAAAACAGTAGTTCAGTCGAAAATCGCTGAGATAAAAGCAATGAGTAATTTGGTAAAGAATGAAAAAATTGAGTTAGTCCTGAATGTGTAAAAAGTTTAAGTTAATCACTAATATTATAACTTGATAACAAAATAGTCCTGATTTTGTGTGAAAGTTGACTTTCAAGTTAAATCTTAATGACAAAATAAAGTTATGGAACCTGAAATAGATATTTCATATTTTCAAGCACTGACAACGTCTAATGCGTTTGAAAATCAACCAAAAAGGCAACTTGGAAAGCAACTCAGCGTGAAACAAAAGAAAGAAGCTTTGACCTAAAATAAGGCCAATTTTGAGGGCAGAGGCAGCGGGAACATCTTTGACGGCAAGGGGCAGAACAACGAGAGAGGGGACATAGAAAAGCGGAAGCCATCTCTGAATGAACAAAAGCGCCGGCTCGAAGAAGCTCACCAATGCGGTTGCCGCAGAGGGCACGGTGGCGTCGAGAGTAATCAAAACCGAGAATATGCAGAACATCCCAAACAAGGCGCTCGGGAATTTGATCGCGGCGGCCACGAATGCCTTCTTCAGAAACTTGTCCGCCGCCAGAATAAGGCCCAGGGACACCACCAAATGAAGAACACCGAAAACCTAACAAGTAAAACACAAGCTGAAATGGTATCCGTTGAATGAAAGAGTGACACGTGGAAAGAACAAGGACTCACGGTGCCGGTGAGCGAGGAGGAGTTGGAGGTGCTTCCGGTGTCGGCTTGGGAGAATTTTGCCGGCACGTGTCTGGTTTTGCGGGTTGGGTTAGTGAGCCTTGGTGGGAAAGTGATGGAGGAAATGGTAGGGCGGGGGAGGGTGTTGAGAGTTGAGTTGGGGAAAAACGTGCGGCGGAAGAGTGGAGAGGAGAGAGAGGGTGGTTTGAGTTTGGGAAGTGAAAAGGGTAAAGAGTGTGACACTGTGGTGGCCATGGAAACGGGCATAGAGGTGGACATCCTGCGACTTGAACGAAGAGAGAAAGAGTTCACATTTTTGTGGGACTTGAGTGAGAGAGGCAGAAAAATTGTATGGACAAGAAGAAAAAGTGTTGAATGGGTCGGATGAGATGAGAGTGTACAACCATCAAAGTTTCATCCTCTTCAAACTGTGAAAAGGTGATAATTCACTGTTTAGATCAAAATCAACCTGAGCAATTAAACACTTGTTCACAAAATCAAATGAAATAAACCAACTCCTAGAGAAAAGATAAACCAAATTAACTTTTTATGCATAGGTCAGAATTATTTTCCTTCATGAACATAAGCTTGATGTTAAGATTAACTTCCCTGCTGAGGAATCATAAGAAGATACATATATTTGGACAAGTTTCTTTAAATTCTACAAGAAAAAATTAATGTATACATAGGTAAAACCAAATGGATTGATTTAATTTCAGTAAACCATCAAAGATTAATTTATATAAAAAAAAAAGTTTTTCTTCTGTAAAATTATTCCATATAAACCTACCGTTGTTCTTCCACCTTTGATTTCTATGTATTCCGAGAATCTGTTGTTCTTCCACCTTTGATTTCTATGTATTCCGAGAATCTGAGCTAATTATCCCATTGTTCGGTAGAAACATCAAGAATACTACAATGTCGATATATTCATCTTCATTTGCAGATCATTTTGGTGCGGTTATGACTATGACAATAGTAAGAATGGTGCGATTTGAGTTAAAAAAAATAAAAATAAAAATCCTCTGCTATGCATATCTAGTGATGAATCGTTTTGAATCTTGAATTGTAGTCTGAATGAAAACCGAATCACAGGATTCACGATTTTGCAATATTTGCGCGCAAATCATGAAGTATCAACTACTTCTTTGATTGGAGCGACATTGTTGCCTATTGGAAGGATTGCACCCTACGATGAAATAAAGAACTGAAAGTAACGACGACGATAAAAATACATACCCAGAGTTACTCTGCGCGACCGAAGCGGAAAATACGAATAAAGTGGTGAAGAAAACCACTACAAGGAAACGTAGAAGAACAGAGGAATTATAATATTTTTCTCTCTGTTTACCGATATAATAATAATATTTTGAATTATACATACAAATGCCATGTGCTAAACTTATATAAATTAAAATATTAATATTTTCAAATTGAATTATTCAAATGCAATACGCTCAAAGACGAGTCTTTGTTCTCAACTCGGAGGAATGGGAAAAAAAGTTTCAAAGAGGAGTCTTTCTTCTTCTTAGACCTCGATCGGAGAGTTTATTGTAGTATATTTTGAAGAATCAATTACGTTCGTATACACAGATTTGTATAGGAGATGAAATGCAAAGATTTGAAGGATGTATTACTTTTTTTTATCTCATCACAACAGTGCAGAATTTGAAGGGATGCATAGTTACTTATAATAATATCCTTCTAAATTATATATATATATATATATAATAATTATTAAAATTAATAATATATTTGTAATAATAATATATAATAATAATAAATAATATATATATATAGTAATTAAATATAATAAAAATAAAATATATAATAATAATAATTATTATTATTACTATTATTAATAGTTTTAAATAATAGTAATTATTATGAAAATAATAATAATAATTTAGTGTAATTTACTTTTTATTGATTTTTTTAATAAAATTTGTTAAATAATAGTTTTTAAAATTTAATATTTTTAACTAATTTAAAAATTATTTTATATATTTTTCTATCAAGGACATTTTAGTAATTTTAAAATTTTATCTATTATAACTTTATTCATCATTCACTAACTTTCATAAAATTTATCTTCAAATTCACTCATTTTATCTTCTAAATCCACACAAAAAAACACACATATCTATTCATACAAATCTACACAAATTCATCTTCACACTCTCTTCCAAATTCATCTCTCCATGTGAACAGAGCCCTAGGGATGACAATGTAGCTCGCAGTGGCGGAACTTGGACTAAAAATGTAAGAGGGTCAAATTAGATTTGCTATATATAACTTTTCTTTAGAAGAAAAACTCTTCATTTTTTTCTCTTCATTTCCTCTCCTTAAAACAAACACACATAATACTAGAATTCAAAAAAATATTACTATCATTCGCTATTATATCATGCTACTATATCATTATACCAAACCATGAATATCATTTTAGATAAGTCATTCGTATCTCATCAATTTGATTTCTGAGACCTTTAGAAATTTGTTTTTTATTGTCTTAAATTCTTGGTTCTTATTAAATTTCTCAAGTTTAGTTAATGTAAATGCATTTTTTTCATCTTTATTAAAATCTTTCTAATATAAATTTATCACCACTCGCCTATTTAGAAAAAATAAAATTTATATTCACAAATCACAATTATCACAATGCAAAACATAACAAAACTCATACTACTTTAATTAAATAAGCAATATTGTATAAATTCAAAACTTAAAATAAAATTACCATAGGTAGCGATACATAAATTATAATAAGATACTAACCTTGATCTGTGAGAGATCATGCAAGAATTTGTATTTATCTCTCTTCACACACTTTCATGATAATTTACATGATAGAAAGATTTTATAATAAAAAAAAAACCTAATCTCTTTTATAAATTAATGTCTCCATTAAAAATTTTTATTTATCTTTTATTATAATTTTTCATAATATAATCTTAATATAAATAATATATAATATAATTTTAAAAAATATATAAATATATGTAAAAAAAATTCAAAAAAAAAAATGGGGGAGCCGTGGCTCCCCCTTGTCATTGCCTGGTTCCGCCAATGGTAGCTCGTCTTAGAGTCCTCTCCTGACTAGCAGGCCTATTAAAAAAAGGTTAAATCATTCCAGAGGTTCCCATTTTTGTAGCAAAATCTCAAGTAGGTCCCCCCATTTTTATTTGACTCAATTGAGTCCCTGTTTTTGAAAATTTGTTGCAATCAGTTCCTTTCCGTTAGTTGTCCAGTAACGGTGCTAATTATGTGCCACGTGTCAGCACGTGGTTTTTTTGATTTTTTTTTAATTTTTTTTAAATTTTTTTTTTAAATTTTTTTTAAAAAAATTGCCACGTGTTAATCTGATATTGTGCCACGTGGCAGAGACGGTGTGATGTGGCAATACAGTGCCATGTGTCACTATTAGATGTGAAAAGTCTCAATGTAGTCCCTGTATTTGTTATTTTGTCTCAATTTGGTCTCAATTTTGTTAAAACTGAATCAATTTCATCCTGTATCAAATTTAAATTTTATATAAATTTTACAATGGTATCAGTGCAAAATATACATTTAAATACATTTAATTTTGTTAAAAATATCAACTATAATAAAAATACCATTGTAAAATTTATATAAAATTTAAATTTAATACAGGATGAAATTGATTCAGTTTTAACAAAATTGGGACCAAATTGAAACAAAATAACAAATACACGGACTACATTGAGATTTTTCACATCCAATAGTGACACGTGGCACTGTCACTGCCACATCACATTGTCTCTGCCACGTGGCACAATGTCAGATTGACATGTGGCAATTTTATTTTTTTATTTTTTAAATTATAAAAAAAAATTTTAAAAAAACACGTGCTGACACGTGGCACATAATTAGCACCGTTACTGGACAACTGACGGAAAAGAACTAATTGCAACGAATTTTCAAAAATAGGGACTCAATTGAGTCAAATAAAATTTGGGGGACCTACTTGAGATTTCGCTACAAAAATGGAGACTTTTGGAATGATTTAACCTTAAAAAAATGTCGGACGGACTGAGATATTGAGTTTGTTAGTATGCAAAAGTTTGATTAGTATAACTTGCAACCTGCAAAGGCTACGTCATGACCAGGGTCGGCTCAAGGGTAAAGCGAGTAAACCACTCGCTTTAGACATCAACTTCAAAGATAAGAAGGCCTCAAAACAACTTTTTTTACTACTCATATTTTTTTATTAAATTAATTATAAAATTATGTTTAAGAAAAAAATGCCTCAATTTTTTTTAAGTACTAATTAATACATTAAGATAAAAAAGGCCTAAAAAATATTTTATTACTAATATGGTCTATTAAATTAATTATAAATTTATGTTTGGGAATAAAATTTAATTAAATTATTATTAGTGTATGTTAATTTTTATTGGCAGTAAAAATGATAATTAATGAGTTAAAACATTTTGTTAGTAAAATTTATTCTCTTATAAATTATAATTAATCTGGATTCTATTTTCTTTTTTTATCTTTTTTTTTTATCTTTCTATTACTTCTCTTAAATCTCATGTTGTTCGTGTGTACCAATTGTTTCATCCTCATTTCTGATTAGTATGTTTTTTCTTTCTATTTGTGTTATTGTTATTTTTATTTTGTTTTGCATTTGTACTAGAATTAGAAATGTGTTTCATTTTCCTAGTTTTGTGTTTAGGTACTTTTAGATTTACGAGTTTCGAGAGTCTTTTTTTTTTGCATATATTTTGAGGAAAAACTAAATTTTTTTACAAAACTATTAATTAGATTATGGTTTAGTCAATTGGTAGATAATAGATTAATTGGATCATAATTCAAAGTTGAGTTTTATGTAGAAATATAATTCAAGTTTAGGAAAAAAAAAGACTTACTATCAAATTTAGAAGAACAATATTTTTTATAATTACTTTTATTAATAATTAATCTTAAAATAAACAACTTTGCAAGTTTGTTAAAAAGTTGAGACTTAAGAACGAAAAAGAGACTTTAGATTTGAAGATATTGCAAGTCTATTATTGAGTTTATTTTCTTGACAACCAATACCAAATTTTATTGTTTTAATTCATTCATTTTATATATTTATCTTTAGTAGTGTTTTATATATTATCATTTTTTATTTCGTATAAAAATATATAGATATGTCAGCTAAAAAATTTAAATTAGACTATTGAAAAGTTCAAAAGAAAAGAAGAATCGAGACTTTAATTGAATAACAAAAAAGAGCAAATGTCTTATGTATTACGGTGTGCAGATATTTCATTTTTGAAAGAAAAATTCTTAAACCTTGAAAAATCTTTAAAATATGATAATTCTTTGGATATTGATGAATTTGATTTAATTTCAGAATTAAATATCTTAAGGAAAATTATAGGTTTGAAAATGATAAACACATTCTTAATTATATAAAAAGACTAGATTCTTTTACAAATGCATATATAACATATAGAATAATGTTAACAATTTTAGTGTTAGTTTTTTTGGCCAAAAGGAGTTTCTCAAAGCTAAAAATAATAAAAACTTATTTAAGATCAACAATGTCACAAGAAAGATTAAACGGATTAGTCCTATTATCTATTTTGAAATAAATGTTAAATGAAATTAATTATGATAATTTAATAAATAATTTTACATTAAAAAAACTCAAAAAAAATAAATTTTAAATAAAATGCCTCATTTTTTAAATTTGTTTTAAGCCTCCCAAACCGTTGAGTCGCCCCTGGCCATGACCTACATAAAAAAAAACTTGCACTTGTGTAGATTAGTGATTTTCCTTCCGGACTTTTGCATAAACGTTTCAAATTCTTGTATAAATGGAAAAAATAAATGTTATATATATTTGAATGCGTTAAGATTTGAAGAATACATCGTGTATGTCAAAGTACGAATATGATAAAAATGTTGAATTATCAATTTATCATTCAACTTCCCAATTTGTTGAACATTGAAAACCGTGCTATAATAATTTAAAAAAAACAGACTAGCCTGCAGGTCTGCGCTTATGCAGAACAGACCAGACATTTCAGCCTACATTTTCAATGCAGGATGGGCTAGCCTGACTCACATTTTGAGAGCTAAGTGTGGGACAGGCCTAAACGGGTTGGACCAGCCCACATTGCCAACCCTAAGTATATCAAATAGTCTCATATCATTTAGAAATCTTAGACCAACGACAATTTAAATATACCTTTCTCTCAAACACATTTTAAGGATAAAATTCTGTTAGAAATTATAGGTTCCAAAACCCACAATACATACAATATCTCAAATGTGGATATTGCTTCTAATAATGTTATAAAATAGACTTGAGTTCAAAATATTTTAAACCTAAGAGCTACAACAATAGGTCTAAAATCCTTCAGAGAATGAGCTTGAAGAAATTTAGGAATGAAAGAAATAACATTAGCATTTATCTTCGAAAGAATCTAATTATGTAAAAAGATAATTGCTTAACAGCATTGCACATATCTAAACCAATAATATCCTGAGATGCAGGATAGAAATAGCCACCAAAATCATCCCGCCCAGGGTCACTATTAGCATTGAGGTTAAAAACAATTTTCATCTCCTCCTTTAAAGAAAAATTGTTGGAAAATCACGCACCAAAAATAATCTTTTTTTCTAGTGGAAGTATATTCATAAATAAGAACAGAAAAATACAAATAAAAACACATAAAAAATTTAATGTAATTCGGCATTTCAAGACCTACATCCACAAATAATCAACAAGAATTATTATCATTCAAGTGCAATTTTTTGGACAAAAATTGCAAACTTTCTTACAATTTTTTATGGACCAAAACTGCAAACCCTTCATAGTGCAATTTTTTTGTGGACCAAAATTGCAAACCCTTCATAGTACAATTTTCTGGCAAAAATTGTAAATCCTTCATAGTGTAATTTTTTCTAGCAAAAATTGCAAACTTTTCGATGACACACAACTATCCAAACCTCTCATACACCCAAGAGATCTATTGAATTGTGGTGACAACTCCAAAACCAACTTTTTACTTTTATAATACTTTTCTACTACTTTCTTCTTCAATTACTTCATGTAAAACTTTGATAAATATTCACTTAAAAACCAATAAAAATTTACTAGATTCCTGTTACTGTTGGCAGTATCATGATCCAAAACCAAATCCCCTTCAACCAGTCTATGAATACAGTAGCAATAATACGTTTTTTAACCACAGAAGAAAGAAAAAAGTATATACCAGGGGGACCTTCTAGCAGTGTAAGTAGGCAAAACATACTATCAGCAACAAAAGCATAAAATGCCTCTCCACTACAAGTTGATTCGGCAACTTTCAGAGCATATCAGTATCTGTTTTCTACTATTAGAGAGGTACATCCAAACAAGAAAATGAACAAAAGTATTTGTTCAAACTTTCAAAATTTTATAATTAAATTAATCATAAATGTTATCATGCTCATAAATTTTTTTTTATTTGTTTAATATGTCTAAGAAATTTAACCACTAAAATTAATAAAAAGAAAAAAAATTACTACAAAAATATATGAAAATGAAATTATAAAGATGGATAGAGGGACAAAAAGAGATGATAAGAATGAACAAGAAAAATATCATATTGAAGATAGAATATAAAAGTAATATTGTTCTAAAAAATGATCAATGGAGGTATAAAATCAGGATACAGGATTTGAAAATAGAAAATAATAATTTATGCTTTAGATCATGTGTTCTTTTTATAAGTTAAACACTTTAACCATTTAATTTTATTTTTATATATAAAGTTTTAATTTGTTTTTTGTCATCACTTCTTTTATTTAAAATAGACCCAATTCCCAATTCAAAATAAATATCTTTCTCTACTATGTGATGTTTAATGGATTAATACTCACAATTTTTTTACTACTAGTAAAGAGGTAGATCCAAATACAGACAAGAGTATTTATTCAAATATTCAAACTTGTATAATTAAGTTAATCATAAATGTTATCATGCTCATAAAGTGTTTTTTTATTTCTTTAATCGGTCTAAGAAAATCACTAAGATTTATAAAAACAATTACTACAATGACATGAAAATGAAATTGTAAAGATGGATAGACAGAAAAAAGCGATGATAAGAATGAATTAAAAAATATCGTATTGAAGACAGAAAAAAAAAATATTAATCTAAAAACTTATCCATGAAATTATATATCAGTAGACAGGATTTGAAAATACAAAATAATAATTTATGGTTTATGATCATGTACTATATTTATAAGTTAAACACTTTAACCATTTAATTTCACTTTTATATAGAAAATTGTAATTTATTTTTTGTCATCACTTCTTTTATTTAGAATATAGATTCAGTTCACAATTTAAAATAAATGTAAAAGGATTCAGATAACCATGGTTATGACAATGAACAATCACCGTTGTACAGACTAACCTCATAACTTATCAAATAGGAGATTATGCATTCATAATTTTAATGCAATATAATTCATACAAAAATCCATGATGGTGTCAAAGCTATACTCAAACTTGAAGCTTTCTTATGACTGAACTTGCATTCCATTTCCTTAACATATATTCCAGATTAATTATTTGCTCAGAAGCACCGAATCCATATAATGGACAATAATTAGTTTCACTAATCATGCTTCTTACTGCTAACACTAACTTTTGAAGTAACAGAGAAGGTATGACCATCATGTATTCACACCCTACCTACAATACACGTTTTTGGCCATAAAAAAACATGACAAATTAGGAATGAGTGATCATATGACATAAATAGATCCTAATACTACATACGATCACCTTCAATACAATTTGTGCCGAAAGCTATCCAAAAACAAGAACTTGCTCTTGCTACTTGGTTAGGTTATCTTCCTAAAAAAGGCATGCAGCAGGGAGCAAGATCCTAATGAACACCCTGCACAGCCTCCTTCTGACGACTTTGTTGAGTGTCATTAGTAACATGCTGATCATTCTGGCCAGACCTAACATCCTCGTTCCCAGGCGTAGCAACACCAGGTATCTCCCCAAGTCTCTCCTGCAGCAACATTATATCATATATATCAGATAGCAGACTAGGTCTGCATAAATTTTGATGGTTGCAAGAGTGGAATTGAAAATTAGAAAGTCATATTAGTCATTTAGGCCTTTTCCTCATCTTGAATCTGGGTCCAAATATGAGTGTCATCAATAGGTATATGGTATGGGCAACAGTGCTTACCAATCAGAATAATAGACAAAAAAAAAAAAGAGGTATCAAAGCATTTTAAGATTTAAAAATCACCTTGAGGGAAGCATTCTCAGAAAGTAGCTGCTCGTACTCACTCCTGATCCTGCTTACTTCTGCTTGGAGAGTGGCATTTTCTTCTTTCAAAACGTCAGCACGCTGAGCTAGTTCATCGCATTCAGCCTGAGAACAGTACACACAAAAGGGTTTGAAATTTGACAATATGACCTACAACCCGAAATATGAAAAGAGTTGTATTCTCTGTCACCTGCTTCCGTAACCTGGATCTGCGTGCAGATTCTCTATTAGACTGCTTCCGCCTTTGTCTTTTAAGCTCTCTTTCGTCCTAAAAAGTTAACCAAAAAAGATAAAGATTAAAACAAAAGTTCAGAGAAGTGATACCCAATAATGTAACAACCTGTAGCCAAATTTGTGACTGAACACCATCTCTTGACCCAGCAGTAATCATCCCCCCAGCAACTGCAGTAGAAGAAACCTTTCCATGCAGTGCAGGAATGGCGGATGAAGTTGGCGTGCCCCAGTAATCCATTCCTATATTTAAATTAGTTGTGGGACCAGGAACTGCTCCGGGAGCACTTGCAGTAGATATAGGTATGGCAGGCATAGTTTGGTTAACAAGTGTCTGAGGTCTACTATGTACCCCGTTTTGAGGAGCCGAACTTCCATTTTGAGATGGTTCATCTGTAATATAGCAAAACAAGTGTTTCAGCCGTAACATGGATACGCTATTAATATACACAAAGCACACAAATCGAAAAAATTTCCAAACATAACCTTGTCATACCTTCAAAAGAGTCCTGCCTCTCCCCGGATTTCAATTGAGAATCCTACAAAACTCATTGAAATAAATACCAAGGATACTTACCAGGCAGTGGAAGCACAAAACAACAAAAAAGGGCAGCATCTACAATAGATTACGTTTCTAAAGATCAAGTGAAACCTTCTTAAGATGCTATAAAAGGAAGATCCTTATTTTTCAAAACATGAGCATGCTAACACTACGTATGAGTATGGGCAAAGCTTTTTAGGAACAAAGGTTTACCAGAAATAATCCTGACGCACATTTACCGGGAATAATAATAATAATATTATTAATATTTAAAGCTTTGGAACATACATCAATTCATATATCCTATTGATCAGTTCAATGGTAATTGCGTTTTATTTGAAAACCCTATTAATATATGAAGCTATTTCTTTTTTTGGGTTAGCATATGAAGTTAATCCACCACACAACAACTAATTGTGGCCCTTCTTAGTCTTCGGGGGAATCAAAAGGTTTTGGGTATGAGATACCAAATAAGCAGAGGAAGAACACTTGATTCCTGTATACAAGTCTTAAGAACAAGAAGATATTCATAATTGTGTTAAATACAGTAATATAAAACTTATCTGTCATACTATGTAATTATGAGAACATGTAATTAAGCATGGATTACAGGAAAAGATAAGTATTGCAGAGAATCAATTTGGCTTAATGTCAGGAAGGTCTACAGAAAAAATGAATTAACTTTTACAGGAGTTGATGGGAATTTACGAAAGCAAAACGAGAGACTAATGTTTATTAATTCTTTATGCTGTTTTGTAACAAAATTTTACTAAAACCATTCAACCTTTCTTATTTTTTCAATCATAAACTTGCTATTGTAATGCTTTTAACTGGTATTTTCTTGCACACCAAAGTTTTAAGAAGTTGAGTTTACACTCCTTGGACAGTTATTTATAGAATTATATCATGCCCACTGAGGCCAGAAAAGTAAAATGGTACAGAATTATATTTTGGTACTCTAGAAAGAGGTTTATCAATCCTTCAGATGTCATTTTTCTAAATAAGCATGCAAGAGTCAACACAGATCTAAGGCTGTCACTTCTTGGATAGATAAATATTGACAAGTGGCACAGAACTTACATTCTGGGAATTCTCACCACTTCCTTCACTAGTTCCGTCACTTGCACTATCACCACTGCAAATCCAAATTTTCATCAGTATAAGTATAAACAGTATGCAATTGCAATAGAAAACCAATTAAGAGACTTACATAAAGTGATAAACCATACATTGGATTGGAAACCCTACTCTACCAATATAATTTTTGCAGTAGACAAGAAAGATAAAGCCCCAGTATTAAATCTAAAAAATATTAATATTAGGAAGTGTCTGATCCAAAAAAAAAATCAGGAAGTTTATAGGCATGTTAAATATCAAATGTTCCTCTAGTCTTCTAAAAGAAAAAAACACAAAGAAATTCCATACAAAAGCTTTCAAGCAGTATTAAACACCTGCATACTGGTACAGCCAAAGAAAGTCAAGCCCAATTACTAGATTTATTTGAATGACCTAGAATGATGCAAAAGCATATCCACAACTAATATCAGTTCATGATTAATTACATATTAAGAAACAACAATTCGGCTGAACACTGGAAGGGATAACAAATAAGAAAAAAACTCGGACAATTCCAAATAGTAGCTGGATTTAGTTGTACGTGTGTCAGACACTTATTCATGTCAAACACTTCACAGACACTTCAAATAATCCTGGTTACATATTAAAATATTTTTACTTTATTTTTAAAAGAATTTAAACTAGTAAATACAAAAAAGATATCTATAAATAAATTGTAACATTTTATTATGACTACAATGACCCATGCTCCTTCATAAGAGTATCTCACTGGATTTAATGTGTTTTATGTTAAATTTATATTAGTTTCATATATTACAGATAATCCACGTTTTCTAAATTATGAAATTACTTTGATTCAAATAACAGAGGCCTTAATTAACAACTACTGATGAATAACCGAATTTTACCTCTTGGAATGAATCCCATTAGCAGATTCTCCGTTTGTTTTACCAAGTTCATTATTTTTTCCTGTAATCCACATATTCAAACTACCCCCACTAGCACTTCCTTTTGATCTTTTGACTGGTAATTTTTCCTTCACCTCAGGAGGTTTAGCACCAACTTCAATGCTGCCTGGGTTATTTCCCTGCATGTCAATTTGTAGGTTACTTTTACTTGGATAAAGACAATTAGCGCACAGGAAGGAGTGAAGACAGGAAATGAAAAAAGAAAGACAAAGTGAGTGACAGGGAGAGCACAGCAAAAAAGAAAAATGGCAAAAGCAGAACACTAAAAGAACTCACCGAAGAATCTGCAATACCATTTGGAGAAGCCATGGCAAAAGGACTGAAAGGATAAGAGCCCTAATGAAATTGGTAGAAACATGCGAATATTGGTTAATGAATTCTAAATTATGATGACTAATTACAATATAATCTCCACAAGAAAGCACAATATACAAATAATACCGGAGGAATGGATGGATGGGCATAAATGCCACCATGGGGATACATTGCTACATAGGGATGTGGTGGGGTGCCATAGGGAGGCATAACATGCTGCAAGTAAATAGACCATCAATAAACCAATGGAAACATGATGGAAAATTCAAAGCATTCAACAATATATGACTAAATATAAATTTTTCATGTTGCACAATAGATTCAATTTGAATATTATTTTGGATAAACATGTACAGTTCCCTGGTGTAATAAAACTAACTACATATCATATTCCTGAGACATGCAAGGAATTGGCATCATTACTAACTCACCATAGATTAAGCCATTATGAGAACCAAGTGTAAATAATAACAACCAAATATATCAAATTAAAAAATGAACTTGTTACACCCATTTCAGTTTAACGATGATAATATCTTGTCAAGGAGAAGCAACAACAATATCTATATTTGCAATTGGGCTAGAGGCAGAGCAGTTAAAATATTGATAATAGCATAAGCAAACAATAACGTTTACAACATCGAAGGATTGGTAACATTAAGTTTTGACGATCCCTTCAGATTTCTAAAGCCAAACTCAAAGGACACAGTATTCTAAATTATTGTAGCAATGAGATAGAACAATCATTATGTATGTCATGAATACCTGGACACCCCACATAAATGGGTGGGCTTGGGGACTTGATGCCAAGAAACTGTGTGGAGGTATGGGAGAATATGTCTGTACCATTAAGGAATTGAGGGTCAAAATCCAAGCTTGACAAAAATAAAGCACAATGCAAATTAAGGCTTTGTCATTGAAAACCTGAAAGTTAGACCAGTCAGGATTAATAGTCGCCATGCCAGTTGTTGGAGACTGCTCCTGGAAAAGACAATAAAATATTTCTGTCACCATTTAAACTCTTAACTGTCAATATAGACAAAACAAAAGATCCCTGATAGACCTGTGACGTAGCTGGAGGTGTCTTAGACTCCTTCTCCTTAGGGGTTTTGTCCATGTCACTACTACCCATGCTTTTATATAGGAATCTTCCAATAATTTACACTATACCATTCTGCACCAAGAACAAAACTTATATCACAAGGCAGCCAAACGGACACAGAAACCACTCTCCTGCGGAAACCAACAACTAGTTCCATAAAAGAAAAGTTATGCCAGGGAGACAAAACACTTCATCAACCCGTTTATGGGTTAAACTATTCTACAAAATTCTAGTATTACACACTTCATCTAATTGGTTATATTGAAAGAAAATCAACTAATGCAATTCCCCTTTGCATAATCCACAATCCATGTTATTTTTCTTAAATTTCTCTCCTGTATTTCCCCCAAACCAACATAGCACTGATAGGTCATGTTCATCAGTGTCCTAACAATACAGCGTTACCACATTAGTCCCCACCTAAATTGACTCAGCAAAAATAACCAAATACTTCAATTTTTTCACGAAATAAAATACATACGGTGAAATTCATAAAACCCACCAATCCAGCGCCATGAACAATTAAAATTGTGGAGGAAGAGAGCTATGAACAACAAATTACAGCTGAGAAAGAAAAGCAATTCACAAAACTAAAGCACAAGAAATATAGTGAAGACCTTATATACATGATGGCCATTGAAAAAATACTTGGGGCGGAATTGGTTCTGCAAACGATGAAGAAGGCGATTTTGTGGGAAGAATTGAAGAATGAGGAAGAATTAGGGTTGGTTTGGTTTGGGTTTAGGTGGAGGTTTGATAGCGGGTGGCGGTGTGTTGTTGACGGTGAGAAAGCAATGCACAGGTCGTACGGTGTCGCTGTCCCGTGGCAGAGATTTCGTTAATGCTTCGATTTCGGAAAGAACCAAAATGGAATACCCGTTTACTCCTCCGGCGTGCTGTGCTCCTAATTTTTAATATATCATATATTTATTCTTATCTAAAATTGTAATACATTGTATGCACCTAAAATCTGTTTTTATTTTATATATATATATATATATATATATATATATATATATTTATTTATTTTTTAAGATAAATAATATTCAAATTCATATAAGTTTTAATCGAATAAAAAAATGTATATTATGTATATTAATTTAAAAATTCTTCAAGAAAATTCATCTTGCTTGCGTTTGGTACTTGATCATTTCACACTTGTTGAATTCAAAAGAAAAACATTAACCAAATGCAATTTGTATATGTGTAGATAAATTAGTTTATGGTTTATTTCCTAATTATTTTCACCATATAAGTCATCCCTAAATTATTATTAAATAAAAACAATAGAAATTTAATCACCGACATAAAATGCAAAAATGTGATTTGAACAACACTATAATATAAATAAATAGATAGCAGAAGGTGAGAGCAACCACTTTGTTTTCTTTATTTTGAAAACAAAATAAAGTTGTTATTAACCCATCACTTCAGTTTTTTTTTTTTTTAAATGAAAAACAAATCTCGTGAAAACATTTATTTGAGAATCATAAATATGTAGGTACAAACTCACTTATGAAATCAAATTCACTATAGAAAAAAAAAATCAGACCTCTGACTCGAATTAATAATAATTTTCTGAGTTAGATTACTAATCAAACAAATACAAATGGGGTCAGTTTGACTCTTGCAATTTAATAATTTTATTATGTCTTCCTAAAAAATGAAAGGATTTTTAACTTCCTCTGATTATTTTTTTTTTCCCTTTATGTTATGCAACTCTCTTTGTTTTATTCTGTTATCTTTGATTAAATTCAACTCTACAATTCTTAAGTTCCAGTGATATGATATCGCAAATTATGGAAACTTTTATAAAAGTATAGTTGAACGTTGACTTTGTTAATAATTGGTTGTTAATTCTGAAAGATTCAGGATATTCAATAATTCAATAATACGTTACAATTTAATCTCTCAATTTGATGAATTCCTGTAACTCAACAGAATTTGCTCTATTTTATGATGAGGGCTTTTTAATTTTTTGTTTTTTAGATACTAAGTTATATATATTTCATAAATTTATAAATTGTCCTTAACTTTGGTTTTTCAAATGTTCCAAAATCTAAAATATTATGAACTTAATCGTTGAAATCTTATAGATTTAGTATATTTTTTTCACTATTAAGTTGTTATTGAAGTTACAAGCCAATGAAAGAAAGATGAACTTGCCTCTGAATGGAGTTGTTAAAATAGGTTTGTGAAAACATAATTACTTGAGAAGTCCTTAGAATTGGTTAGACTATATAAAAAACTGTGACCTAAATTGGAGGGTACCATTTTCTCCCTATCTATTTAGCCTGCTAGTTAAATAGATTAAAATCATGTTAACTATCAAACTTATGAATTAGACTATTTTTTAAATTATAAATAATATTAATTTTTTAAAACATTCACACGCGCATATATATATA
>Ga0214543_1004853_pt1 | contig 25221 bp, 15 predicted proteins | sample CNSS2metaG_FD_160094 | JGI IMG/M metagenome (GOLD analysis project Ga0214543, IMG submission 160094) | Root nodule microbial communities from cowpea collected in UCLA plant growth center, Los Angeles, California, USA - CNSS2 | ecosystem: Host-associated > Plants > Roots > Nodule | place: USA... | reverse complement strand
TGAAAACCAAGAGAGGATTGAAAATACTTATATTGGATGAAAATGGAAATATCACAAACACAACTAAAAATGTTGTGTACAAAGAAATTTTTGAAACTCTTTGACAATGAACACATTATAGGTATGTCATTTCTAATTTTCTTTTAATTTGAAAGTTTGTATAAATTTAGATGCATGATCTATTGTTATAATTAAAATATTTGTTATAATTTTGTTGTTCAATGCAAGATCTATTGCCTAAAGTCCAAGGCTTACAATGAACATCATGCTGATTTAAGAAGTAATCAAATTTGTGTACCAAAGGAAGTTATGAAGTTGATTAACCAAAAACAGATTATAGGTATGTAATTTGGTCTTCTTTTATTGTTATTTTTTTAGACATTATATTATAACCTTATAGGTTAATAAATATTACAAAATCAATTCCTATTATCAAAAATATTACATTTAAAAAAACTCGTGAGTTGCACGGGTAGAAAGACTAGTATAAATACAATGAAAAAAGAAACATTCACAAATATCATAATTCACATTATATTACGACATTTATAAATGTCATTACTATTAAAGATTGTTTATAGTAGTGACATTTATAAATGGCGTAATATAATGTGAATTATGATATTTGTTAGTATTTCACTTTTCATTGTATTTGTTTTTCACTAAGTAAGTAACGTTATTTTTAAAGGCTATTAGTTACCTCTTCAAAACGCCTCTTAATACAATGTGTAAAGTGGCGTTTGTTGTGCGTTTAACTGCAAAACGTCATATTAAACTTTGTGGTGACAAGAATTACGATGCTTTCAAAAGACGTTGTGCCCGTAAATAAGGACGTTTAAAAATGTCATTATTTACAAAAACAAAACACTATAACTTATATGATTTTTTGTAGTGCTACTATTACTACTGCTACTAATAATAAAAAATAAAAATAAATAATAACAATAATAATAATAACAACACAAATAATAATAATAATTATACTAATAATTATAAAAATAATAATAATATAAAACAATAATTATAATAACATTAATAATAATAATAATAATAATAATAATAATAATAATAATAATAATAATAATAATTGTAATAAAATTAATAATGATAATAATAATAACAATATTACTAACTATTATAAATAATAATACTTATAAATAATGTTATAAATAATAATATATAATAACAATAATACTAATAATAATACTTATAATAATATACTAATAATTAGAAATATTAATATAATACTTATAATAATATTATAAACAATAATATTAATTGAGATAGGGGCATTCATAAAGAATAAAGTAATAGAACATGACATTTATTTGAAAATGAAATTTTAAAATGACAAAAGAACCCACAATTTTTGTACCACCGTTCATATCCAACAAGTCCTTGGTGAAAATCTTTATGGCCTGATTTCTCAAGGTCAAGTTGAAACTAACTTATTGTAAAACTCAAATAATTAAAAGATGGTTGAATAAGTCATTGTAAAACTTAGTATGTATTATCTTCATGTGAAATTTAGTATATTGTAAACATATCATTTCCATTATTGTAAGCTTTACAATGTACATTTTAAAATTTGTAAAAAGATATATTTAGAGAAGTGAGCTAGAAGGTAATAAATGTGGTAATTAATGAACGCAATTAATGTACCTCAAATTTTGTGCTATTTATATTATGTTTATGGGATTATCACCTAGATGGGTCTGACTTAGATGACTAATTACCTTAATTATTCTTGGGATAATTCAACTGCTTAATCATACCTTAATCATAATCTTAAACATGTTTTTCATATGTTGGTTCCAGTAGGCTGACATGTAGCAGGCTAGGTCGTCATATTGATCTTGTTGACCAATATCTAGCCGACCACACTGCAATAGTAAATGGCCATATCCTAAGGGCTGACTACACTTAGGTGTAGATGGCCGAGGTGCCCTTGGACATATATGCTACACTGAATTTACATGTCACTCAATTTGCAATGATTTTACATTTGATTTAACCTTTTAAACAAAGTGTATATATTCACAACATATATATCTTACAAAAGTGACGTTTGAATAAGATCTTAATTTGGGTGCCTTATGGGTTAATTTAAATGGTGAATGTAAACCAAAGTGTACATATTCATAACATATATGTCATGATTACATAAGCAATTTTTAACCATACATGCACTGAATAAATATACAATTGCTAATGAAGAGACATAATGCAACACCCATGATATGTTGATGAATGTAAAAAATCTACATACTGAATTTTAAATATATCCAATAACACATATATATAACTTCCTTCAAACCTCAAGGCTATAATCAACCACAATCATGATCTTCCTACCAAGCATAGACCCTTGTTTGACACCTTCATAGGTTTCTCCCCACATGCATTGCAAGAATTCTCAATTTTTGGATCAATTGTCGTGGCTTTCGTGGTGTTGTCATGCTTGTTGGCTTGTGCAAGTGTTGAACGCACCCTTGCATGAGGCTTAATTCGGTTAAGGCAAAAGCCTGATAACCTTGCTCCTCTCTTTCCCATGCCTTTCAATGTATGTAGAAAAACACCAATTATACTATAAGAGAGAATGAACAAAACAATAGAGAAAAAGCAACAATAATACCTGTTAGGGTTGAAAAATTTTGTAAAATGTTGGCCACGTTAACATTATAAAAAGGAGATTGAATATATTTTTGAAAATATTTGGGAAAACATTTTCACTAAAGAGGCTATTAGTAATTATATGAGTGTCACTCAGTTATGTGACGTCTGACTTGTCCAAAAGGAAGGAGTGTAGAAGAGTATTACGACAAGTTGACTATGGTAAAAGAGAAAATCATAAATAAAAAAGAAGAGGAAAAACTTAAGAAAGATGAAGGAAAAAGAAGTATTACATTCTACATCATCTAATGAAATTGTTGAAGAATAATTTTTAAAAGAAGATTCAACATTTATTATTCCTTCTTCTATAACAACTTTTGATTTTGCTTCTTCTTTTAAAATTATTAATTATGGTAATGATAGAGGACTATCCCTGGATTCCATACAAGAAGAACTTGAAGATGAACCTATACAATTCAAAGAACTTATCACAAGGGTAAGGAGCAAGAGATGGGAAGAACTTGAAGATGAACCTTTACAAATTAGTTTATATTTTTATATTTTTTGGTTTAGGCATTCTTTTAAGGTTTCTATGTTTTCTTATACTTAAGTGTTTATATAGAGAAGCACCAAAAGCTTATGTAGATATTTTTGAGTCATATTATATGCATTTGCATTCTTTGAGAGTGGATTCTCTTAATTCTCGAAATAGAACTCTAATTCTTATCAAAGATTAATATCTTTGTGGCGAATCTCCACTTGACTTATCAATCTACTACATTGTGGCGTCCTTTATCCTTGTCTTATTTTGCATTCTTCTCTGATTTATTTTGTTGTGCCTTTTGAGGATTCAAATTTAGAAGCAATCATACTCTTTCATGGATGGGATCATATCATCTGGTATCTTGAGCAAGGTTCTAGATTGAATTTCCTCCTTTATCTTAATTTTTTTCTTGTTACATAAAGAAAACAAAAGAAAATTGAATGTTTGTGTTCTGTGTTTTGTTTTGAAATTTTGTTTAGTTAATTGTTCCTAGAATTTTTTAAAGAGTATAAGCCCAAAAGTTTTATCAAATTTAGTTGAGTTTTTAATTTTCCGTGTTCTTCATTTAGATTGTGCATTTCTACATTTGATTCGCGAAAATTAATTTTTTTTGGGTTTTTCTATTAATTGTAGTCCCAATTAACTGTTTTCTTTGGTTTTTCAAGAGTTTGGGTATTTGAAGGGCAATCTCTTAGTTTTCTACGTTTGTGTTGAACTACAAAAATTGATGAAAAAAAGAAAGAATAATGGATCCAATTCAAAAGAAAACAAATATATATTGCAAGAAAAGAAAAAAAATAACGATCCAAGAGCAAAAACAAAAATGAAGGATTCAACACAAAGTTGTGCCGCAATTTTATTTGTGGTTTATAGATCTATTAAATTGCAATCAGTCTTTTTCTTAGAGTCTTTGTGTTGTCTCCTTTAACTCTTTTTGGTAGTCCTATCATTTTCTAATTTTATCATTTTATGTCTGTAAAATTTCTTGAAGTTTTGTCTAAAGTTTTTTATTTTCTTTGACCACATGAGCTAAGATTTAGATCTCGCAATGTTTTTCACATTGTTTGTTAATTATTTTCTTAAGCTACTACTAGAGTTCTTTGCCAAGCGCTAAAGGGGATTTTAGTGGTAAAAGACAAGAGAGTACATTCAAGAAAAGGCCTATAAGTGTGATACACGAGTGAGAATTTGAGTAAAACAATTATAAGAGTGGTGAGGTCCTAAAAACATTATTATTACTAATATTTTCTTGCAAGACATGGCTTCTTCCCAGAATAGTGATCCTCCATCACATAAGATTGCGACAATGATGGTTGCACTTGATAAGATCACCTTACAAATTACTCAAATGTAACAACACACTCAACAACAGTTTGAAACACACCAAAAGTCTAATGAAGATTTGAGCGTGATATTGGAAGGGGTGTAAAGAAGGAGAAGGAGACATGATGATTAAGACCATTCTTCTCATAATGATGAAGAGGAGCATATTTTTAGACCAAGAAGAGGCCAAAGACGAGGGGATTTTGGGAAGCACACCCCTAAGAGGGATAATGATGAAGAGAAGCATGACTTTAGACCAAGGCAAGGCTAAAGATGAGAGGCGGTTGGTAACCACACTCCTAGAAGAGATAAGATGTGGAGGAAGATTATAATCTCCAAATTTAATGGAGCTAATGTCCCAAAAGCCTATCTGGCTAGGAAAATGAAGCTTTACTAAATCTTCAACTCTTATGATTATGAAGATGATGATGATAAGGTTCTTATAGCATCCTTGGAGTTTGAAGGCTATGTTAAGAATTGGTGGAATCAAATTACCTGGACATAGCAAGAAGGAGAAGGTTGTCAATCTTTACATGGGAGCAGTTAAAGGTAGCTATAAAGGAAACATTGTGCCCCTTAATTATAAAAAGGGGATCTTCAACATATTACAAAGAGTTAAATTAGGAAATAAGAGTGTTGAAGAGTTTGTCCAAGAGATGGAGGTCACTTTGATAAAAACTTAATTAGAAGAAACACATATGACTACAATGGCTAGTTTCTTGAAAGGATTAAATAGGAAAATTCAAGATGTGGTGGAAATTCACCATTATGAGACCTTGGAGGATCTTATTCACCAAGCCACCAAAGTGGAACAACAACTTAAGAGAAAAAGCTCCTACAGGAAGTCTTCTCATGAAGAAATAAGGAGAAATATAAAAAGAAGGGAGCTACTTCTATCATTCTAAATGAGTTCGGTTCTTTATTGTGTGAAAATGTGTTGTGCCTCTGTTGGTTTATTATAACGACATCGATTCATTATTACAACTTGAATAAACATATTTAATGTATTTAAACAACAGTGTGTTGATCCTCGCTTTTATTAATGTTATAAAAACCCACTAATGAAAGTAATAGTGACACGATAGTATTTTGGTTCTCCCATTTTTTGTAAAAACCCTCTCATGAATGTAACATTGGTTTTGAAGTTACTTCTTCTCTTCAAAGTTTAAAAGGTAATTTCTTTTAACAATGTTCCTTTTCTTTATAATTTATTTAGTTCTTTTGTTTTTTTCAATAGATTTAAATATATTAACATATATTATTTTCTTATTGTCATGATTTTTTTTTAAATATCAATGTTTATATAGAGTAGTTGATTTTATTGATGATCATAATCATCCACTTCATCCACCAGAAACAATTCATCTATTGGATTCTCAATGACAAATAGAAGATTGTCAAGCATAAGAAATTGAAATGGATGAACATGTAGGGATTCAACAAAAGGCATCATTTTATTTGATGAGTGAATATAAAGGAGGTAGAGAGAATTTAGGCTATACAAGAGAAGATATAAAGAACTATCTGAACTCAAAGAGGATAAGGGAAATGGCATATAGTGAAGCTAGAAACATGTTACAATGTTTCCAATAATAACTAATAAATAATCCTTCATTTTTTTTCATGCCTACCCAATGGATATCGAATAACAAATAACAAACATATTTTGGGCTGATGCAAGAATTTTATATGACTGTCATTGTTTTAGAGATGTCATTTCATTGGATACAATTATTGTACAAATGGATATCATAGTCCCCTTACAATTTTCTTGGGATTTAATCATTATAAAGGATGAGTGATATTTGGGGAAACCTTATTGTATGACGAGATCATTGAGTCCTTCAAATTGTTCTTTCAAACCTTTTTACAAACACACAATAAATAAACTCCATAAACTATTTTTACTTATCAAGACTAAGCCATGAAAAGAGCATCAAAAGAGATTATGCTGGTGATAAAACATGGTTTATGCACATGGCATATAATGAGGAATGGAGTAAAGCATCTTGGAAATTTAATGAAGGATGAGACACATCTGTTATGAGATTTCAAGAAGTGTATGTATGCTTATAAAGAAGAAATAGATTTTAAGAACTCATGGAGAGATTTATTGGTTAAATACAATGTTAAAGAAAACACATGGTTGAATTCAATATATCAGAAAAAAGAGAAATGTGCAGCATTTTACATGAAGAATGCTTTTACGATTGGCATGAGGAGCACACAACTAAGTGAAAGTAGTAATTTAGATATAAAGAGTAGCATTAGACCTAATCTGATTATCAATCAATTTTTTTAGCAATTTGAACGAATTATTCAAGAAAAAAGACATAATGAGTTACAACATGAATATGAGATGCACCAAAAGATACCAAGAATGATAGTACAAAGTTCACCCTTATTTCTACAACTTTCACATGTGAACATTCATCATATTTTCAAATTGTTCCAACGAGAATGATATCTAATAACTGCAACAAACATAATTAAAAGGAAATAAACAAATACATGTTGTGATTATGTCATAACAATGGTAGATTAAAAAGGAGAATGGAATGTTTCAAATGAGTCATACTTAGAGAGTGGAAAGTGGATAATTACTTGTAGTTGTAAAAAATTTGAACAATGGAGAATATTGTGTTATCATTCATTAAGAATATTATTTTGTAAGAATATCAAGCTTCTCCCAGAAAAATATATATTGAAGAGGTGGATAAGACATGCACAAAGTGATACAATAATTGATCATGGTGGAAAGCCAATTAATGTTGATCCTAGATTGAAAAGCTCAAAACAGTATAAGCAACAAAGTTTAAGACTTTTAAGATTAGCTCATGATGTATCACATGATAAAGCATGAACTATGATTATGAAGGGGTGTTAGAAATTGAGAAGAAAGTTGTAGAAAATTTGAACAATGGAGAATATTGTGTTATCATTCATTAAGAATATTATTTTGTAAGAATATCAAGCTTTTCCCAGAAAAATATATATCGAAGAGGTGGATAAGACATGCACGAAGTGATACAATAATTGATCATGGTGGAAAGCCAATTAATGTTGATCCTAGATTGAAAAGCTCAAAACAGTATAAGCAATAATGTTTCAGACTTTTAAGATTAGTTCATGATGTATCAGATGATTTAAAAGCATGAACTATGATTATGAAGGGGTGTTAGAAATTGAGAAGAAAGTGATTGCGATTCGATTGAACAATCAATGAAATGGTATTCGTGGTATGACTATTGAGGCAACACAAAATGTGGTTGAATCTTCAACATCCAAAGGTAATGGCTTCAAGAAGAAAGACGCTCGAAAACAAAAGAATTATAAACATTTGAAAATTTGGGTTGATGAATTAAAACAGAAAAGAAGAAGAGTGAAACGTTCACAACTTTAGTTAAGTCAACATTTATTGGGGTCATCAACTTCAGTCCCATTGGATTCATATTCAGTACCTTTTCTATCTCAACCATTTCAAATGAACGTCACTAGCATGTATGTACATTTATTTAGAATTTAACAATAACTTATGACAATAACTAGCATGCTTATTGTAGTTACTAACATACATCTTATTTATTGATTCAAGATGTTCAAGATGGCTGCTGCTTCAAATTAATCATTAGAATTTAGTTAGGCCACTTTAGACGTTGCATTATTCCAAAATTTTAATGAGCTTTATTTGAGATTGAGGCAACTCATGATTGGTTGTTTTTAAAATATGACTAAGTTAATATGTTTGGCTTAAATAATGATTTGGTCCTAGTTTTCGTTCGGTTTTTTCAATGTGGTCCTACTTTTGTTTTCTTTTTCAATTTGGTCCTAATATTCGTCAATTTTATTCAATTTGGTCCTTTTCGCTAACACCGTTAAAATAGTTAACGAAATGTGAACAGTAACCGCCAAGTGTTATTTGTGATTCTTTTGATTTTTTTTTAATTTTTTTTAATTTTTTTTAATTTTTTTTAATTTTTTATTTTTTTTATTTAAAAAATGTAGACGTGTCAAGCTCATATCATGCCACGTGATATTTTGTGATTCTTTTTATTTTTTTCAATTTAATTTTTTTAATTAAAAAAATTCCATGTGTCAAGCCAATGTCAGTTTTTAATATTCAATTTGGTCCTAATATTCGTTATTTGTTTTCAATTTGGTCCTAATTTTTCTTTTAAATTTAACATTTTTGTTCCTCTCCATATTGAGACAAAATTTATTGTATATAAATGTTATATGGATATTCTTATTAAAATGCATATTTTTATTATATATTTTTAATTTAGAATTATAGTTAGTTTAAAATTAAAACGAAAAAAGCAATAACACCGTTAATTTAAAATTTTAAGAGGTTAAAAATATAATTTTAAATCAACTCTAATTCTAAATTAAAAATATTTAATAAAAATATGCATTTTAATAAGAATATTCATATAACATTTATATACAAATTATATTTTGTCTCAATTTAGAGTAGAACAAAAATGCTAAATTTTAAAAAAAATTAGGATCAAATTGAAAACAAATAATGAATATTATGACCAAATTGAATATAAAAAACTGACTCTGACACGTGGCATGATATTGGCTTGACACGTGAAATTTTTTTTGAAATTAAATTAAATTTGAAAAAAAATTAAATTTAAAAAAATAAAAGAAAAAAAATCACAAAATGATACGTGGCATGATATGAGCTTGACACGTGTACATTTTCTTAAATAAAAAAATTTTAAAAAAATTTTAAAAATTAAAAAATAATTAAAAAAGTCAAAAAAATTAGAAAATGACATGTGGCGGTTATTGTTCACATTTTGTTAACTATTTTAACGGTGTTAGTGAAAAGGACCAAATTGAATAAAATTGACGAATATTATGACCAAATTGAAAAAGAAAACAAAAGTAGGACCACATTGAAAAAACCAAACGAAAACTAGGACCAAACCATTATTTAAGCCAATATGTTTTTAGTTATGAAATTTGATATGCTTGTTTGATCAATTTTGCAACATCTATTATATAGACAAGAATAAAAAAGAAGTATTTCCATCAACAACTTTTTATTAGACCAATTAAATTGTACATTATTACAATACAAAAAGACTAGATATTACAAGAAAAAGTTTTGCTTCAAAACACAAACTATATATTACACTAGGAAGCTTTACTTCAAAAGATAAACTAGATATTACAATAGTTGTTTTTGTTTCAAAAGCAATTCTTTTAAAGCTTCTTTATGAAAACCATAATTGTCTCTAGAGACTCAAATCAAGCAACTATAAGTTTGGGGCAGTACTTTCCAGGTAGCAGAAGTGTTCCGAAGGTGGAGGACATGCAATTGTTATTTTGAACTCTTTTCGGTAACTAAACTCATCTATTCCTCAAGAGCTTGAAATTTTGCTTTGAATCTCATCATCATTGTTGCACTATCATAATGGAGTTGTTGGGCTTGTTATAACAATAATATCACAAATAGCCTTTTATATTTCCCTTATTGTTAAAGAAACATGCCTACTTGTAGCTTTTGAGAGGAGCCTCTGTGAATTATAGATTTGAGCAAATTGGAGATTGTTACTTTCTTATCATTGAGTTGTCTCATGACCGAGTTAGAGTTTAACATCTCTTCAGTGATATTAAGGTCTTCCATAATTTTATCATGCTTGTAAGTTCTTTGTACAACAGGATTCAAAGCTATTAGCTAAAAAAAGGTAACAAGAACCTAATTAACTTCTATCCTACCTAATTGTAATAATATTATATTATAATAATCTCATAATATTAACCATGTCAAGATCAATTGTCATTCAGTTATAGTCCCAAAATTTCAAAAGAGAATATATATATATATATATTCCTTTATCCATCTAGCAACAGGTATCATTTTGGTTTTTCAATATAATATTATTTTTTTTATTCATTATGCCCTTATAATATTAATGAAAGGGGTAGATTATCTTAATCGGTGATTGTCAATCTCTTCTACCTCTAGTAAGGTGCCACGTTTTTTTGTTGGAGTGGAGCCATTAGATTCCAATGTAGATGAACTCCTAAAATCTTTGTATGTAGATTGTATGTCTTCCAATGTATTAATAAGAGATTTGGGGTTGCTTCTGTCCAAAACATCATCGAATTCACATGTATATGTAACATAAGATACATTCGTTGGTAGTGTTCACTACATTGAAAGGAGCAAGGCAAGCTTGTAAACATAAACGAATAAAAGAGAGCTTCAAATGCAAAAATAAAACAACAGATGGAACAAATAATTACTTCAAAGGAAGTAGAGTATATCTATAACAAAAATGAGATCCAACGCATAAGAAGATGAGGGAGAAGAAGGAAAAATGTTAGGTGGAAAGTAGCGTAGATAAGGGCATTGGTTGCTTCACAAATAACATCTTTAATAAATTGTAATACTTTTTTTCTCTTTTCTCGGATTTTTTATTTGTGTTTATTCAAACATAACCATAAATTCTATCAAAATGGCTCTCCCTTTTTTCAGAAGACTAAAACTTATAGTTCATTAACTTATGCTCATATCCTTCACAATATCTGCATATACTAAAATGTAAAGAGAAAGATAAGGGTGAAAGGGTGTTGTACCCAATCGAAAACACCTCCATTCACGAGTACGACGGTGTGGTGGATGTTCGCCAGAAAGAGAAACCAGTTAAACAGAAAATAAACCTCGCATAACAGTATCCACGACGATGATGCCGACATGGCCATTCGATGGTGCTTTCAGTTGCATCGTAGAGGCGTCGATGGCAGAGACAAGATGAAACAATTGGATCCCTAAAGACAAAGAAGCCTCGCGAGGGAATAACCACTTGCATTGTGGTCAGTCCCAATAAATAAGAGTTTCCCCAAATGCACATAACCTAAAATGTAATAAATCTAAACTTAATGGGGAGTACTATGATGTTATTGGAGAATGAGGAGTACATCAGTGAACATTCCATAATGGTGAATCGTCTAAATCATCTGGCAGTGATGAGGAGGATATGATAGGGAGTGTGAAGTACCAACATCGGAGGGGGATCTTTTAATAGTTAGGAGGTTGTTGGGTAGTATGAATAAGAAGGAGGATGATACGCAAAGAAGAAATGTTCCATTGTAGATGTCAAATTATGGAAAATGTGTGCTCATTCATCATTGATGGAGGAAGTTGTACCAATATAGCAAGTAAAAGGTTGCTGGAAAAGCTTGGTTAGTAGACATTTATACACCCATTAACTTTGTGTGTCATCTAATTTATATAATTTCACATAATTGGTAAGATCAAAGGGTCTCTTCACAGGCCTGTAATGAGGCTTGGCTAGAAAAAAAGTATTAGTTTTCCCAAGAATTCAAAAATACCACTAAGCATATAGAATAACCACAGGTGAATGGTATTATGAGTATGCTCCAAATTTTTCATGTACCTCATGCAACTCATTTCCATCACATAAAAAATGTTGTCTTTTCTCTTTTTTTTCCTGGGGTAGGGATTTTACAAAAGCCTACCCCAAACTTATTCAATTTCCTGCGTAGGGTTTTTACAAAAGCCTATCCCAAACTTATTCAATCTCATACCCTAGTAGGGTGTTTACACCCTACCTCAACATGTACCTGTTCTCTATACTAAGGTGTGGGACAAGATATATTTTCTTTAAAAGCTAAGCGTAAAGAATGAAACAGTTAAGCTCAAAGAGGGTAATAACAGATAATTAACTTTCAGGTTGGTTATTCTACTAAGTGGCTTTAAACATACCAACACATGCCTTTATCTTTTCAAACCAATTATATGATTTGATTAACAAGAATCAAACAAAAATCAATTTCATGGCAATATGTGATCCTTTTACAGCTCTTTACACACAAACTCACAATACTCAAAAATTCAAAGGTTTAGTCTTACTCTCATGTTTGAAAAAGGACTGACTTAATGTGATCATGCCAACTATCTCTCACTCAAGATGCCACCAAATATTTCAACTGTATGCACACTGATTGATAATCAAAATAGTTAAATGCATAGTGATTATTATGGGAATACGATTAGCATAAGCTAAGGATTAAGATAATGGCAAACACCAATTAAAACTACTAAAATACTAAAATAAAGTAAAAGAATTTTTTTCACCACTCGATGGCCGAGCATAATACTTGTTGGGTAAGTAGCATTGCTCCATGGGCAAGCAGCTCTGCTCGTGGGCGAGTAAATTCACTTAGCAAGGAGAAATTGTGAAGCCAAATGGTGGCTAGGCGAGCAAATCCATCGAGCAAGTGATGTTGACACATAAAAATGAAAACAAATGCTAAAAATATTGGGTTGCCTCTCAGTACGGGCTTGTTTAACGTCCTTTTAGCTTAATGTATGATATTCATAGTTTAGAATTTGTCCTTCTAGTGTGCTTCTTTAGAAAGTCTTTTCTTTATTCTATTGTTCTTTTGGGTTGTTCTTTCAATTTCTGAATCACAAATTAATTGATCAACTGAAATCTTGTGTCTCATGCACAATAAAGAAAACTATAAAGGACGTGTTAAATAATGTAAAACAATGAAGATAGAAAAAAAATTCTCTTTCTTTTTTGAAATAAAAAAAAACAAAACCTAAATTGGTAAACAAACACAATTATAATAAAGCAACTTTAGTCCCCGACAACGACACCAAAAACTTATTATAGAATTGGCAAGTGTACCAAATCGCACAACTAATATAATGGATAAGTCTATATATCGTTCCCACATAGACTAATGTGATTTAGGATAATTGTTTGTTTACTAATAAAGGGTAAAAGAAAAGAAACATTTTGACATATAAAAATAAATTCAAGATTAAGAAATAAACAAAATTCACACAATGGAATCAATTAACTTGATTTAAGAAATTATATGATAAAAGCTTCACCGGGATTGGGTTTCATGATTCCATTCAAAGAAAAAACAACAAACAATGTATTTCTTCTTGCTTCTCTCACATTCACACCTTTTGTAACAAGCCTCGATTTTGTCACAGACAAGTCTAAACTTGAATAATAAAAACTCTATATCTAACAATTTTTATTATTAAGTTTGCATTATTGAACTATATGTTAATGTTAAGAATGACTAATGATCACATTTATGTCTAGCATGTGAAATCAATTAGTTATTGTATCCTAATTAGGTTTCCCAAACTTTCTTTTGGATCAGCAAGTACTCCCACATATGCACCATATCTAGATTATGCAGTTAAATATCATAATCAGGTTTCTCAAACTATCTTTTGGATCAGTAGGTACTCCCATATGTGCAAAATTTCCAAACTATGCAGTTAAAACAAACATAAAACATAAGATATGATGGAAAAGAATTAAACTAAATGATGAATCCACATATAATTAAGAATACATTACACCCGACCCCCATGAATGAGGGAGTTAGTTACTCCTAAACATACTAAATGCTAGAATAATGATGATATTGAATGCCTCCACCCTTCAGAACCCGCTTCTATCATCAAGTGTGTTTAGATCAAGTGTTTTTCTCTCCAAAAGTGTCTCTTCACCAAAAGGGTAGGTTCCCCAAAATGGATGTTGATTTTTAACTTTTGTCAAGTCCCTTATTTATAGATTTTTCGAATTAGACTAGGTTTGCAGCTTTGTACTTGATTTTGTATTGGAATATCTTGAATATCTATATTTTAATCTTTTGAAGCTCAATATCTTTGAGATATTCTTCAAATATTATGTCTCGAAATTGAAGTAATCAACTTTGTGGATAACTGATTTTGTTGATATTCTTTTAATTCTCAATACTCAACTGATTTGGTTTATAAATCTTCTTAAATATATGATACTTCCACTTATCTACAAAATATAAACCAAATATTTATATTTTCTGATTTTATTAAATAAAACCTGAAATATATAAAAGATAATGGCAAAATAATAAAAATAAGATAAAAATAAACAAAAATAAATGCATGACAATACCAATTATCAAGCTCACATGAGTAAAACTTCACAAAGTAAATAATATTACATTTCCTCTTCACATACCCACCATTTTCACATACTAGATATAACTATAGATGTTGTAAAGTTCAATGTTTCTCTCGTATCTCTTTTTCTCTCTTTCTCTTGTTGTAAATTTTTCGTATCGTTATTTCAATTTTTGTACATTTGCTTGTTGTTTTCTTCTTCAAATTGATCTCTATATAGTTGTGGAAAAGATGAAAGTTTCATCAAAACTAAATAAATTAAGTTTTTTTTGTAACATATTGATGAGTGTGTCAGCACCCAATTTCATCCTAGTGAATAAATTTATTTTCGAGAAAAAATAAAAATAAAAAAATGTTTTTAGTTAATGGTAAATAAAAAATGGCGAAATAAAATTTTTTTCAAAGATTTTTAAACTTTAATTTTAGCAAAAAAAGAAAAAAAAGTGAGAGATGAAAAAATAAAAAAAGAAGGAAGAGCCCAATTTGTTTTAATTATCACACTCCTTTTCATGAGTCCATCAACCAAACATATTTTCTACCTTTTGTTCCTGATAGAGAAAATAGTGATATAATTCATAATTAGACGCAATACCTCTTTTAATGATTAGAATCAAGACAATATTACTGGTGATGATTAATATGGTGCTCTGATTTGTTGTGATTTTATTCCCGTAATGTGCTGCTATCACGACCAATTCCTTCCTTATATTGTTCATTATAATTAACGCTAGGATTACATTGGTATTTCAATGTGTGATATAAATACACAGTCTGTCATACAAAAAGGGATTTCCCATCACCCATCACACTTACACACTTTTTTTATCTCCCTTTTGAAAAAAAAACACATTAAAGGAGGTAGGAAAAAAAGGAAAATAGAAGAGAAAAGGTAGTTGTAATGTAAAGGAAAAGATAGTGAGATTGATAGAGAATAAGAGCAATTGAAGAGTTTGGAAAGTATGTCATTCCTTTTTTTTTCTTTTGATTTATGCATTCTCAATTTTTATTATAATTTGTTTTAATATTGTACGTGTTTTTTTTTACACATAACTTTGGCATTTTCTGTTAGGGCATTATTTTCTACTGTATACAAATATTTTGTGCTAAAAGTCATAAAAAAAATATGTTTCCTTATTTCTTTAACGTCTGACCCACAGTACCCCGATGTTATGTAAAAATAACGTCTGAGCTCTCTACCCCCGACTTAATTTAATGTCTAACCCACTCTACCCTGACGTTAAGTAACATCTGACCCCCTCTGCACCGACGTTAAGTAAGGTCTGACCACGCAGCACTGACGTCAATTTTTGGGTTTTCTCTGTGCAAAACGCAGAAACCCTAACTATTTCGTCGCGCCACCAATTTTTCGCGAAGCTTCTTCGCCGGTGACCACCATTTTGAGCTCCTCTAGGTAATTTTCAAACGTTTTCACCACCAAACTTGTTAGGATTTGATTGTGGATTGATTTTAGGCGTTTTGAACCGAATATTTTTCGTTTTCATCCCCATTTGTAGTGTTTCGCAATCCTTCCCGTCGGTGACCATTATTTCGACCTCCTCCAAGAGAGTTTTGAACGTTTTTCACCACCAAACTTGTTAGGATTTGATTGTGGATTGATTTTAGGCATTTTCAACCGAATATTATATCTGCGTGGAGTGAAGATTCAAAGTGTTAGTATAAAATTAATTGATCAAGCCCATTTGTACATCTTAAACAACATTGTAGAAGTCATTCCTTACATTTTGCAACACATTGATGAAACGAAATCTGCTCATCCACGAATGAGTGAAAAATTGGCCTAAAGCATTGATCATGCCATACTTTAGCCCACCAAAGGTATTCTGACATCATATTCTTAGTAGTTCAATCTTACAATTTATAAAACTTATAACGTCAAACCTTTCTAAATCTTTATTTCAGTCCACTCGTCCTGAAAAACAATTGGTCCGACGTCCACGTGTTATACGTGAAGATGATGAAATGGCAGAAGCAGAAAATGATCCTCTAGGAAAGCTGCTTCTGAAATTACACAAGTTGAAAAAAGGACCGGTAGAGGTAGAGTGGGAGTTAAGAGTATTTGGCCTCCATTGCCATGTCCCATTGTACATTAACCTGAATGATGCATTAGAGATCATTACATGAGACAAGATGTTAAAAAAAATTTAGTGGGAGTTAAGATTTTTTTATTGTATTTCATATTTAAAGCAAGGAATTGGTACCCCTTAATATTATACCTAATTGTCTTCTTATAGGTACATGGCCAAAGTCATTGTGGACCAAGGTCGATCTTCCGTCTATGGATTCATTGAACATCAAACCATTCAACCTTCGGGAAACTCACATGACCACATCAAACTTTATTTGCAAACATGGATGGTTGAGTCAAATAGAGAGATCTACTTGATGCGTAGGTGTTTTTGCTAGTAATATTTTATGAAGTATTATTAATTATTTTTGCTAAGTACTTGTGATTGATGGTAGGTATCATTGGCAACTATATGTCATCATTCCAAGACAATGCACAGTTGTATGGTTTTGTTCATGCCATAGGAAGATTCCACCTACTTTGAAAAACATGTTACAAGAGTAAGTATTACTTTTTTTCTATCCTAACCTATGTATCTACTTAGTTATAAAAACTAACATATGTTTTATGTTTCCAAAATTTCATTAGAATTGTGGGTAAGCCTAGAGGCCAACAACTTAAAGTATTATATCCAAAGGTTAGAACTCATTCAGTTTAAAGTTATTAATTTCTATATATCAACTTATGACTTTGATATGTGTTTATTTTATTTGTAATGTTTAGTGTAACAAGCAAGAAGATTCATGGGAATGTGGATATTATGTCATGTCTTGGATAAGAACAATCATTCGAGATGCAATTAAAGATGAATGGATAGAGGTGTGTGTGTGTGTGTGTGCGTGTGTGTGTGTGTGTGTGTGTGTGTATATATATATATATATATATATATATATATATATATATATATATATATATATATATATATATATATATATACACACACACACACGCACACACACACACACACCTCTATCCATTCATCTTTAATTGCATATTATAAATCATATCAAACTTTAAAGAATGATATTGATACATAATGAAATTGTATTACTTTTTCAGCGGCATCACCTCTACCAGATGACATTATCTACACATGAAGACAAGAGTGGGCAACATATCTATTGGAAAGATGGAGTTGATACCATAGGAATTAGAACTCCTTTCAAAAACTTTGTTGTACAAAACTATCATGTTAAAACTTTTAGTTTGGTGTTATTATATTAGTTTAGAATATATGTTGAAACTTAAGTGTTATTAGATATAATTGTAACTCCATAATTGTGCTGAAATTATTATGAAATTGTTATGGGAATTTTCTAATTTTCAGGTGTGGGAATGTTGTAAAAATAGTTAAATTAAAAAAATACAGAGCAGTTTGACGTCTGGTGGTGCTCTGACAAACGTTATTTAATGTCTAAGCTTACCATGGCTGACGTTATTTAACGTTTGTCAGAGCCCACCAGATGTCAAAGTGCTCTATTTTTTGGCTCCATTTAGCGCGAAAATTGACGTTTACTGCTTTTGGCCTCGATGTTGGATAACGTCGAACCCTTATTGCTCCAATGTTAAGTGACGTATGCTCTATTTTTCGACGTTATTTTGACGTCACCTAGTACGACGTCGGTGTTTGGACAAACGTCAAAGGTCAAAAATATCGGACGTTAAAAGACTTTTTTGTGTTAGTGATACAAGATTGTGGTTGAACGAAATTGTAAATGCTTTATTTAAAAGAATTCCATTTTTAATGACGATGGTGATTAAAACAATCATCATTGTCTTTTTTAACGACGGTTATGGTTAAAATTGTCATCACATCATTAAATGACATCATAACTACTAATAGCCCTTCTTTTGAAAATGTTTTCCAAAATATTTTTAAAACTATGTTCAATTCTTTTTTATAATGTTAACTTAGCTCTTTTAGTAAGGATCACATATCCGAAATGGCAAAGTTAAAGGATTACATATATGAAATGGTAAAGTTTATAATATATTACTATCCTTATACTCGTACATACGCACAAACCTCTTTTTTATTGTTTATAATAAAATAATAAAATGAATATTATAAAGTAATTGAAATGAATATTTATTCTTTAGAAATTAAATGTTTTTAAATGTAATAGTTATCACATGTTAAGTATAATAATTTGTATAATTATTATAATGAAAAATATAACTAATATATAACAAACATAAACCAAAAAACAATAATAAATTATTGTAACAAATTTAAAAGCTAAATTTAGTATGTAAATGTATGAACTTGAACGTGATGACACTAAGATCTTATATTTTATTTGTAGATGTGAATATTGTATTGGGTAAGACTAATTATATACAATTGGCAGTAAAGTAATAAAAAAATCTGGGTTAAGTATTTTTTTAGTCTTTATCTGACATTTTGATATATTTTGGTCTTTAAGTTTAAAAAATTAAATGAATATAGTCTTTTTAACCTAATTATATTAAATTATTTTGACGTGTCAAACACGTTTTTTCAGTAGACATTGAAGTGGGAACGTGTCAAACGGTGTAAAGAATTCAAATGTTAGCGCATTTAACATGTTAAAAGAAATTAGCGTAATTGGGTTAAAATAATTATATTCATTCATTTTTTAAGTTTGAGGACCAAAATGTATCAAAATTTCGGAGAGAGATGAATCCGAATTTTGCTTGAAAGTTTGAGGACTAAAAACATATTTAACTCAAAAATATCAACTTATATTTTAATATAAGTGAGTCTGATTTAAATCAATCCACATTTAAAAAAAACTGAATTTTTTTCAATCTAACCTAACTAGAATCCAAGATGACCGACTTGACTCACGGATTAATATCCATTTTGAGATCTCTAAACCTAAGTAGAGACTAACTATTTTTTTTTATTTGACATTTAATATTTTCAAAAATATATTATTTTAAATATATTTGTGAATAGTAATTTTGATGGTCAAAGTAGGAATTTTGAATGTCAGAAAGATTAACATGCGTCAAACTAATCATGGATATTTTAGAATTGTTCTTAGTATATAGTTAATGATTATAAATATAAATACAGATTATATATCAAATATAAAAAATAATAATATATAAAATTAATATAAATAGCAATAGCGTAAATATTTGTATGAAAGAAGTCCTATAATATCTCTTTAAAATATAATTGGATCCACCTCCTTCTCACTATTATTGGATTAATTAATTCTTTATCTGTCGCGACTTTTGTATTTTACGGTGAATAATAATATTGTAAGCAAAGTTTTTATTAACTCAAATTTAGAAATTAATTAAAATAAATGTAAATACAATAAAATTTGTAGAACACATAAATATAATAAAACATAAAAGAAGTAGTTGATACAATAAATAAATTCGAGTATTGTTACTTAAAAATCTTAAATTGAAATCACATAATAGAAAACAAATTTCCAACCTTGTAGAATTTTCACACAAAATAGACTTTTCTTCGAGGTGTTTCAAATTTGTTCCATCGATGTCAATCATATATAGTATTGGTACCAAAAATGAAAAAATAAAATACTTATATTTTGATTAATTTTCTTAACACTTTTATTTATTTTTTAAAAGTTGTAGATGCATTTTTATTTAAATGAATTTATCTAATAAGTATCAATTAAAGATATATATATATATATATATATATATATATATATATATATATATATATATATTTATGTGATAATATATAAAATATAAATTTGAGTTTAAATATATTAAATAATTTTTTTTAAAATGTAACTGATTGTGATAAATAAATTTGTCACTAATTATTTTTTAATTTAATTAAAAAATTCATTTAAATGACAAATATATATGTCACAAATGATTGTCATTAATATAAAATATCATGTGATAGAAATATTTTTTAATTTAATTAAAAAATTCAGTAAAAATGAAAAAATATACATGTCATAAATGATTGTCATTAGTATAAAATATCATGTGATAGAATTATTTTTTTACAAGAGTATAATTAACAAAATAATTGTTTATAAATTAACAATAAATATAATAATAATTTTTTATTTTGATATTGTAATTGTTAAAAAAATTAAATATATACAAATATTTTCAATTTTTATATTTATATATTATTTATGATTATTTTTTAATTTGTCACCAAAGATTTCCTTACAAGATAATAAAATATACATGTCACAACAAATAGTTACTCGTTAACATAATGTGATATGAAATATTATTTTTCTTTTTGATAAGAATATAATTAACAAAAAACATTATTGCATTTTTATAAATTATTTATGATCATATAATATTAATTATTATTATTATTATTGTATTATTAGTAATTGATAAAAAAATAATAAAAAAATTTTACCCTAGATTTGAACTTAAGTCCTTTTGTTCATGTTACTCCCTTTGTGCCACTTTTCACTCAAATATTTTTTTTCTTTCCTAAAGCATTAAATTATTAATTTTGGTATTATCTTTTGTATGCATTTATAATTTTTATTATGATATTTATAAATAACATATTTACTTTAAATTTAAATTACTTTTTTAATACATTAGATCGATTTTATGGAATTTTATCTAATCTAATCGAGAAAGAAGATTCAATCTAAATTCAAATCAATTTAAATTAGATTTAAAAATTTAAATTTAATTGGTCTAATTAAATGATTTGGATTATAAATTTAATATATTTTATTGGATCTAGAGCTTAAGTACAGCGTAATAATGATTTTCACTTCCAGATTTTAGTTTTACAAAATATAGATTATGAGCAATACGAATGGTTTTCAATTCTAGGGTTTCACTTCCACAACATTCCATCTCCACTACCATTCCGCTTTTATTTGCGTTTCTCCCCATTTCTAGTGACTCCCACCATCATTATTTCACCCAAATGTCGGTCTTATATATCTTTCATAATTTGGAAGATCCATTAATTTTTTATTCTCATGCATATTGTTTATCATCACCATACTTGTTAATCACTATATGCTAATCCCAAATTCTTAATCAAATCTCTTTCATAAGAAGAACCTAATCTAAGGTATTAATTTTTCTTTTTTCTATCTTTCTTAATTTATTGTCTTTTAATAAGATATTATTCATGTTCTCTTTTGTTAGGTGTCTAACTTATAAGAATATATTTCTTTTATTGCGATCGATTTATGAGAATATGTAATTTTTATTTTTCAGCCATGAAACTCAAATAATACTAATTATGTGAGTATTAATTAGGGATTAATCCTAAATATTTTTGTATATTTTTACTCTAGAGAAAAATGTTGTAAGTAATTAATTATTTCATTTTTGAAATAATAACACATTACTTTAAGTTATATGAGGATTTATTTGGTATCAACTCTATTTCAGTTTCAAAATTTAATTTAATATCCGTAAGAAAACACAATATTCCTTCTATATGTGCAATTTGACGAATACTTGAATAACTTTTATAGTTTTCTCTACCAATCAAACTTTTAGTATATAATGTTTCCTTCTTAGTTTCCTTTTTCTCCCTTGGAATAACTCAAACCAATGATAGTATGCTTGAATCCACCTAAGTTATATAGTACTTGACACAAAATCATACTCTTGTTTTAAGGGAAGTCAATTGGAAAACTAAATCCCATTGTGAGCTTTATGTGAATGTTGATTAAACTCCAAAAAGGGAAAGCACTAAAATATTAGGCATCCATATAGGTAGAGTTGTCAAAATAGATTACAACCTGTAGTCAATCTAGTCCATTATGGATTCAAACCAGGTTGAGTTAAAAATATTTTACAAATTTCAGTAGGAATAAAAATTGAACCCGGCCTACTAAGAACCTGGTTCACCCAGGTTGAACTCATATGGTGAGACAGGTTGGCTCTCCAACAAAAAAAAAAACTCACTAATTGGATGTTTCTTTATACACCTACTTACATTTGTACTTCCTCCACCTTACTTCATAGATGGACATTTATAAATTAAGTATCTTAAAATAAGATTTATCGTTATTTCTCTTTAAATTATTAATACTATAAAACTTCTAACTTTTATAGGTTATGATTAAAATCTCTTTCATAAAAAATGTCTAGTGCTTAGCCTGCAGAATCATATAACAGCTACCGGTGTCCAATCTCTCCTATTGCTATAAATCAGCTAGTAACTTAAGCCATTGAACTACCATGGCATTAAAGCAAGCATGTCTATAGGTATACCGAAAAATCATTTAATCACTTGTACATGTCTAGATGCATGAACACGAAAAACAAAGTACACTTGTATATTTAGTTAGAGTTTTTAGATGCGTGAAAGAGAAAGAACAAGGAAGGAAAAAATCATGCATGGTTTCGTAGAAAGCATATCTGTATTGATAAAATTATAAGACTTAGTTTAACTTCTAATTTTTAAAGGTGGTTATTTGGGATTTATTGTCCAAATGAGAAAAAATAATTTTTTCAGATAGGTTCAGACCTTTTTGATTTTCATTACATATTAAAAAAATATATATTGAAAAAAAATGTAAACTTTTTTTTAATTTAGTTAGTCAATCGGTTTAACTCATCATGTCGAATCGAACTCAAACTTTTTAGCTCACTAATAAGTGAGCCGGATTGAGTTTGCTCACTAAATAGTAACCTGTGATGAGTCAGGCTGGGTGACCCGTTTTGATAACTCTACGTATAAGTATTGAAACACATGGAGAAATATTTAAAAGCACTTAGGAAGGATACACATCACAAATAATCATAATCACCATAATATCCCGTAACAATTAATCAACTCGTTACACTTTTTCCTTAAGTACAGACAATCTTCCATGAAGGTTAAGCTTTTCCTCTCTTTTTTTCCTAGTTTGTCCAACGTAATATTTAATTTTTCTTACAATTTCTACACACTTAATTTTATTTGTTTTGTTTTACATTGATCCTATATATATTAATGTTATAGTTAGATATGATGTATCAATTATTCTCAATTCAAAACTAAAGAAAATTAAATAAATATCTTATATTGCAGTCAATTAAAATTAAGTGATGTGTAACTAATTTACAAGGATGACTATTTTCGTGTTATAATTCATTGATTTTATTTTATATTTGGAATTTTATTTATTTTGTTAAATCATATTCATAACAATTTTATCTTGACGATGTAGTATATTTACCGTGTTTTTTTTTTCTTAATATTTCACAGAATAATTTGATAAATGTAGATAATGTATATGGAGAAGAAATTGAAAAAAAAAATACTTATCTCATAAGTAGAATACTTTAAATTATGCAGACAAGACCAGAATAACTTGAAACATGTCAAGGTATTTGTATCACATATTTTTTTCTAAATTACATAAATCATTACTATAATTAGTATTGAATTGATACATTTATTGACATTTTGAGTGTCGTTTTACCATTGAATTTATTTTATATTTAGTCTAATCATATTCATACAATTTTATTTATTATTATGAAATATTTTAAGTGTTAATTATTTTACCTTAACATTGTGGAAGAGAATTTAAAAGATATGAGTAGTGTCGGAGAAGAAATTTGAAAAACATCTACAACTAATTAAGCATTTTACATTTGTACTGGGAAAAAAACTGAAACACTTGCAAAGCACATATAAGAAGAGTACCAATGAGAAAGAAAATTATAAGAAGATAATTTGTACGATATCCATGATTACATTTTTTACATTTATAATATATTATTGATTATTTTTTATTAAATACTAATGATTTACCTTTTTGTTTTCAAGGATCAAAATCTTTGAAGATATTGTCACTACTGTAGCAACTTCTATTAACGATAGCTAATGGGAGCCTATTAAGACGGCTCAAAACCCGTCGTTGATACCACTGTCGTTAAAAGTAACTCGTAATAACGACGGTCTAAAAATATCATCGTCATTGTGACATTATTCCACGACGCTTCAAAAGCCATTGTGGAAATGGATTTTTCTTCGAAACAGGACGAGATCTCCTTGCCAATAACAACGACGATCTTGGTATTAGCCGTCGTGGAATTTTCAAAATTAACGACGGTCTTGGTAAGAACCGTCGTTAATTTTTTTTTTTAACAGATAGGCTTGTTTTATTTATTCACACCAACCTGGAAGTCAAAAAAACATTCAACACAATGACAATATAAATAAACAGTGCCAACACAGTTCCAATCCAGACAATTTTAACAAAGTTACAAATAATTTATCATATGATAAAATAAATCTAAGCTTCTAAGTCTCCCTAAACCTAACTTTCACTAATTCTAGATAGAAAGTATTGTGCCCAAGTTTGTTGAACATAAGTTATTGCTCCTGAATCCATCGAACTTGGGTCATTGAATTTCTATAAAAGTGTAAGAGAATTATTAGCAATACATATATAAATTAGTTCAAGTTAAAATTGGTACATGAAATAGGTTAATATATTACCTCATCCCAACCACTTTCATAATTGTCTTGAATAATGGTTGTCATCCATTGCATCACATAATAGCCACACTCAAAGCTCCCAGTTTGTTTATTACACTACACTTATAGTAATTGTATTTAATTATAAATACACATGACAATACTAAAGTAAATGAATGACATATAACGTATAAGTACTCGGAGGGAAATCCAAGTGACCCTTTTAGTATTGGCAGTCGATCTACCACTCAATATACTTTGTCCATTAAAAACACTAAAGTTAAAATTAT